>Ga0315275_10000086_pt1 | contig 68847 bp, 90 predicted proteins | sample YL17G03_0_MG_FD_205557 | JGI IMG/M metagenome (GOLD analysis project Ga0315275, IMG submission 205557) | Sediment microbial communities from Yellowstone Lake, YNP, Wyoming, USA - YL17G03_0 | ecosystem: Environmental > Aquatic > Freshwater > Lake > Sediment | place: USA: Wyoming | collected... | reverse complement strand
ACTGCTACTATGATTCGTTGGTATACGGCGGCAAATAATACTACAGTTACAGGTACGGAAAGGATGAGAATACAATCCGATGGCAACGTCGGCATCGGGACGACTGCCCCCGGCGCACAACTCGACGTGCTGAGTGGCGCGACGAATCGTGTCACGGCAATATTTGATACGTCTGCGTCTAATAGTGGCTACAATACGATCTGGAAATGCAATGGTGCTTCACGGGTAGGAGTAGTAACGTATGCCACGGCCGCTGGCATAGAAGCCAATGCCTGTAATTTTGGAAATAATCTTGGTGGGGCGTATCTTTACGCCGGGAATAATATTAGTGCGGGTGCAGAAGGTCCAGCAGCGGGAGTTCTTTTTCTGGTTGAGGCCGGGGGAACAAACTCTGTTTACTGGACCGATGCGGCCCATAAATTACGCTATCACACCGCTCAACCAACAGGTTCATCCGGCACCCCAACAGTAGCCGATACCGCAGGCGCAGTAGTAGGCGATCAAACTTCATGGCACGAACTTAAGAACATCCTCGGCCCCGCACATGCGCCTGAATACTACCTCTCTGAACTTCTTCGCACACAAGTAGAACGGTTCACCTACAAAGACCACCAATATTCCGTAGGTGGAATCGACCCCATAATGACAGGACTTGTCATCTACAACAAAAACGAATGGTACGCGAAGAACTGTGATCGAGATCAGATTCCGTGTTTAAATGAAGTGAACGTCGCAGGGTATCTCGTGCAAAGCATAAAAGCTCTACACGAACTCTACGAAACGGATGCGCAGAAAATCACCCGTCTCGAAGCTTGTGTGACAGAATTGGAATTAAACGTAATCAATCCAAATTAGGAGGAAGCGATGGCGGTAGAAACCACAGCGAACAAGCAGGCGTTCATTCACGGACTTGCTGCAGCAGCCACCAAATTGCTGGAAGCCACATCTGACATCAAAGATCTCTCTGCGATCTACACCGACCGAGGGTATGATCCGAATCATGCTGGGACCGACCCGATCGCAGACGAGACGGCAAACCCGATGGGGTTGACGGCCAATCAAGTATATGAAATGGCCGTCACACTGAACACCAATCTCCAGGCATGGTTGGCAAACAACCACACGATTCTCAACGTTATGCGAAGGGATAAGTAATATGTGCGGATTTTTTATGGCGGGTGTGATAATGGCAAATATTCCTTCTGGTCGTCGTTCTTACGGCTGGTGGGGTATTCTTCGTGGTTAACTGAATCAATTTCAAACTAGGAGCGAACACAATGGGAGACGCAGCGAAACGAAGTGTTTACGAAGGCAAGCGCGTTGTTTTCAACCTGGCGGCGGTTCCACTGATCTTGAGCGCCGGAGACATCCGCAGTTTCGGCCGTGACGACGATGGTGAACTCGTCGAGAACAAGGAGAAGCGGCAATTGATGGCCCGGGTGGCCTGCGCCAAGGTCACGATCACCACAGCGGTCAACTCGATCCAGCCGAAGATGAAGCGTGGTGAGTCCCGTTCCTGGCGGGTCTGGCAGGAAGAGATCGCGCAACCAAACGAGATCGACGAGAATGGTGAATACTCCGCAGAGATGACCCTTGGTGACATCCAGTGGCTGGTCAAGCTCTTGGACAAGGACGTTGAGCTGCCGACGCAGTGGCTGATGTGGATCGAGCAGCTGGCTGACTATTTGAAGGCAGTGAAGCCGGTCGATGAAGAAGAAGTTGCCGAGCAGGGGGATCCTGCCCCGGCTTCTTAGTGATTCAGTTTAGTGTGGTTCCTGCGCGGTGATGCTTGTTGTTTTGATGAGAGTCACCGCGCAGGAACCATGATATCAAAAACGCAACCAGCGCGCCGACGCGCGCACAGTGGAGATTGCGCCATGCCCGATAACTCTGGACCTTTTCATGATCAAGTTGTGGGAGCGCTTGCTCGATTAGAAGCTGGGCAAGAACACATCATTGCCAGATTGGATAAGATAAATGGGAGCGTTACAAGTCTTTTTGAAAAAAACAATGAACTTGAAATCAGGCTGGTCGAACACCCCCTTCAGTGTGAAATTCGAGAGAAAATAAATCACATCGAAAATCAGCTTGCCACCGGTCAATATGCCGGATCGACTGTAGTTCGGCAAAGACTTGATGATGTCGAGAGAAAAGAGGAGGGTCGAGTTATCGCCAAAGAGACTAGCGAAAAATGGTTACGGTGGATCTGGCCCGTGATCTATCTCTTTGCCGCCATCGGGGCTATTCTTATCGGGATGCATGCTCCCGAGCTCCTAAAGCACTTCAAATAGAAGGAGTACTATGAGCATCATTATTTCAAAACCTAACCCCCGAGATCACAAAGAATTGCTGTATCCACGATTTGCCGACAAGATGCGCCAATTTGAGATGAAGTTGTGGGCGGTTAGATTACCGTTCTACTCCTTCTGCGGCTTGCGTTCTTTTGAGGAGCAGGCTGTTGAATATCTCAAGGGGCGAATGGCGCCGGGCCCGGAATGTATGCACAAGGGTGAGAGTAAGCCGCGCCCGATCGGGTCCTGCCAGATACATCCCTTCGGCTTGATCGTTACCAAGGCCCGCCCGGGCGAGAGCTGGCATCAATATGGCCTGGCGGATGATTATGTTCCAGATGGAATGGCTGAGAAGCCATCCATACAATGGTCATGGCAGGCCTTTTTAGATGCTGACAACAACAAGCGTAATGATTGGGTGCAGATGGCCACGATCGCCCGCGACATGGGGTTGGATTCAGCATGGTGGTGGAAGGAGTTTAAGGAAGCCCCACACGTTCAGTGCACGTTCGGGCTGACTCTGCCCCAAGCTCAAGGTCTGTATAAAATCGGAGGCCTGCCAAGGGTGTGGGCCGAACTGGACAAAGCAGCGTAATCGCACTGAGGAGCTCATTTATGTTGGAACAAATGAAACAACTTGCTTGGTCTGACTGGTTATATCACCTGTTCTTCTCTGCGATCGGGGGCGGGGCGAGCGCGGTGACGAGCACCATAGGTGCAGTGATCATTGCCCCTGAGACCTTCAACGCAGGAGGGGGCCTTCACAAAACATTGGAGCTGATGGCAACCGTATTTGTCATCAACGCCTTGCTTGCTTTGTTTTATTACCTCAAACAATCACCGTTGCCGGGAGTCATTGAAACTACTTCAAAGATGACCGAGACAACAAAGACGACATCTACAAGTACGTCAACGAACGAACCTAAACCGTAGACTTTTGATCCTCAAGGGAGGGACGCGATGAGAACAATGAGAACAGCAATACCAGTCCTGGCATTAGTGCTGATGCTTCAGGGCTGCGCGGTGAAAGTAAATACACCTACCCCACCAACCGTCAAGCAGCAAGTTGTGGCGGTGGCGAATCAGATCGACAAATACACCAACGCGATCGCGAAGGCCTGCATGACTGCCACGCAGGACATTCTTCAGCAGTACCCAAACCCGACCCCGGACCAGCTGGTGATACTCGACATCATCATGAAAATCACTCAGTACAATGAGATCGCCCGCAATACGACAGAGGCTTTGCTGACCAATGATCTGACGACGCCGGCAGGCATCCGCAATGCGTTGATCCCGATATTCAAAAAGGCCAGGGTGGATATTGACAACGGGCTGTTGGGGATCAAAAATATCGAGGCGAAGAAGAAAGCCACCGACATCGCCAATATCATTGAGATCTCACTCAATGCCGTGACACTTTTCCTGGAAGCCATCCAAGTAAATCAGAGCAGTATTCCAGCCAATCTGGAGGCAGCTTATGCAGGCCAGTGACTACATTGCCATAGCCAAGATGATTACTGATCTTGGTCTCGTTGTCCTGCTCCTCGTTCTGCACAAGAACGCAGATGGCACCACCACGCCGATCGTTCTACTGCCGCTGAACGAGGAGACGAAAGATTTGAATGCGGAGATCATCAGGACAATTCTTGAGGCCAAGTTGAAAGCTACGACGCCGCCAGCCACGACCCCGGCATAACCAATAACCGAACCGAAAGAAGAAAGAAGAAAGAAAAGGAGATTTATGGACTACGAGGAATTCAAAGCAAGATTTATCGGGCAGATCAATCCGGTCACTCGAATGGGTTACACTTTTGAGGAGATGGCAGAGGGCTCCGGACTTAGCCTGTCTATCGTCAAGGCATTCGTTTCGAGGGCGCAAAAAGAAGCTGAGATCCCTATACCGCCTGGCGCTGATCTAAGTCTAGACCAACCGGCTGAGGTGGGACGTCATGAAGCTCTGTCGGGCGCTGGAGAAGTTCTGACACTGCTCCGATCGATCGACAAGAAGTTGGACGAGCTACTGGATCGATGACCTTGACTTTCTCGGCAGTGAACAAAAGAGTGCGTGGGTCTCTTCCGCGTCCGGACCCACGCACTCCCTCTGCGGCCGCTCCCCGCCAGGGCGCTGCCGGGAAATTATTTCTTATTGCCCTCAGCCGTGGTGGGGTATAATAAGTCATGCTGATTGTTGACCGGTTGCGTTTCACGGTTTTGGGACAGTGGAAAACCATCAAAAGACGAACTGCCTAAAGCAGCGTAACCAAAAGTGGCCGGGGTCGAAAGGCTCCGGCCATGAAACAGTCAAGTCAAAAATGAGAAGAAAGGAGACACAGAACATGATGACAGTTCTTGCAGCGCTGCTCATGGCTTTGCTGGCTTCTTTCGTCTTGGTGATTGCGTTTCTCGCGTGTGCGGTAACAGTACGAGCGATTCTCCAAGGCGAAGGGCCCCCCACAGCCATCTGGCGCGTTGTGCACGGCGTCACACTCTTTGATAGTTTGAGATCACGGCAAGACCAGTACGACCGGCGACTTCTTCAGTCTCGGTGGCAAATCTTCACAAGTACAAATATGCGACAGGCGATAGCGTGGGCCCGCGGTGGACAACTCGCATGCGGACTCGGAGCTTGAACAACCAACCGTAGTACATCCGACCCTACATCAGGCCCGGTGGGTAAAAACATCATCCCACCGGGCCATTTTTTTATTTCAATACCGCTTTTCTGTTTATCTGCTCCACGCAGCTCTGCCTCCGTTTTTGAGTATAAAGAGGTATAAACCCACGAACTTCTCTAAAAACAACGCCCCCAAGCGATCCTCCGAGAGTTATTGGAGCTGTATTCGAGTGGCTTTTACCGTTTTGCGGATTTTGCTGTTAATTCACTGAATTATTCAGTTCAGGTGGTGTTGCTCATTCCATTTCAACTTCAATGCAAGTCCAAGCGTTCTTTCTGCAGTAGTGGAGGACTTCCGGCACCGACCACCCTTTCATGTATCTGATTATCGGCGCAGTCTTGATCGTCTTTCCATCTTCCAGTATGATGCCCGCCGTGAAGTGTGGCGCCTTGATCTGAAACAATCTTGTTCCGGGTTTGTTCTCTTTGATCGGCATATACACCTACCAGATGAACCAGTCGTAGAACAGCTGACTCAATTTCACCGTGCCAAATATGATTGTGATTGGAATGGCTGCGGTCATGAACGCGATCAGAGCGGTTACGAGTAATTGTCTTGCCAACTGATGCCTATTGATTTGCACCACGACAGTGAAATTCAATATTTCTCTATCTTTCTGTCAGTGATAGATATGTTGCAGACCAGCTCTTCACATGCCATCGCTGCCCGGTAGATCGATCGTATACCCTCACATGTTGTGTCAAGCGGCTGGCCTGCTCTGCGGCAGATATCGGCCAAGATCCAAACTGGGTTGTCGGTCCAGACATATTCACCTTTTCCCCATTCATCCCAAGTCAAGACTTTGACACCTCTGACCGGTACGCTTTTGAGGCTGCGGAGAAATCGACGATATTTAATCCTCTCTTGCAGGTCCGTGAAAAAGCTGCGAACTTGCTTTTTATACTTGTCCGGGATTTTGCATGACCAGCTGGGTGTCATATCATGAACTCCGCTTTTGTCTCTACTGCCAGCTGTAGTGCTTCTCCGTAGGACTCACCCTTTGCCAAGACGATGATGTGATCCGGACCGCCATCTTTCGACAATCCCACGATTTTCGTGCCGGCTCGATCACAATAAAGAACGGCGCTGGGACCAAAGGCCGCCACGGCACGTTGCTCCCATTTGTATTTTGCCTCTTGTCGGATCACTCTACGGGATTTCTGACCAGGTAGTTTTGGATGTCGCATTCTTGCTGGCATGATTGCTCCTTATCTTCTACTCAAATACACAATCCCATGATCGCTTATTTCAGTGAGAAAAGGTTCCGTGGGGATATCCCACCTCGTACTTTTCAGATCGAGTGGGTCGTATAGTAGTAGCTCACCGAGAATTCCTTCAGTCTCGCACACGGGCTGTATTCCGATTTCGTGCTTGTCACACAACTCAAACAGTGCCTTGATGAATTGAGTGTATTGTTCTGCAGTTTTAGCCATATCTTACTCCTGTTTTGCATTGCCCGCCATGCAACTTGCTTCATAAAGCCGCGGTCGCGGCGCCGTCTAGCTGGCAAACAAATTGACCGCACGGCGGGCAAGATCGCTCAAACCAATGTCACCGATCTGCCCAACACATTCGAAAGCTCTGATTCTGCCCTGGTGACATCCCGCTTGAGATATTCATTCTCCATCTGCAAAAGCTCCTCATGTGTTATCATACCTCGCTCAATCAGAAGCGCACAGAGGCCGGCATGAGAACACAGACAGGTGTCGACCCCGACTCTCAAATGCTTCTCCTGAGTCTCTCGCGTCAGCATCATGGACATCTTCATCGCGATGCCAGTCTGGAGCGCGTGCTGGAGACGCTGCTGTTCTCGGGCCAGCTCAATGACTTCAGGTGTTGGATTGTCTACTTTCATTTTATGACTTCCTCTTCTTTTCTGGCAGAAGACCTACCAAGATCCAACCAATTGGACCAAAGAACAGGCCTAGAGTTAATCCTTCACTTGGACTTCTTCCCTTCTGGACTGCAACATATACGCCTACCGCGATTGTAGTGATGACGTAAATAACAAAAAGCACCAGTCTTGTTTCTAAGTCCATCTCTCACTCCTTTGTAGTCGCTTGATAAACACGGGCACCATAGCCATTGTCTACACGCTGCCCAATGTTGATCAACAGATCGACCTTGCCCTCGCCCCGGTTCCAGGCATAGAGGGCCAAGGCCATGTTGCCTTTGTATTTCTCAAGCAGAAAATTGAAGTGGGCAAACGCTATGTCTAAATGCTTGTCGGGATTCTTTAGATCCTTCTCGGTGACTTTGGGATCGTACCGGCGCGCCGTGGCCATCCACATTTGTGTCAGACCGGTTGCCTTGCCACCATCTCCCTTCGCATCCACGACGCCGTCGGATTCCGCTTTTATCAAACTCAAGATGATGTACGTCAGGTTCTCGGGGGTCCGGATCAGCCGCCACTTCGGATCGGTGTTGACATAGACTTGGGACAGCTTCTGCACCTTGTCAACGATAGATGGAGTGAAGCCAAATTCATTGGCTAGGGCTATTTGTTGGGAGAGAGCATCAAGCTGAGTTTGAATGTGAGTGATTTCAATCGCCGCTCCTGAAAGGGGTTTTGATGCGGGCGATTGAGTTGCTTTGTGGCCTACAAACAGAAGGCCACCAATCACAGCAACCATGAAAATGAACGACATGATATATTTGATTCTGATTTTCACAAGCTCCCCGTTTTTGTATATTTGCATATTGTTTCCTTTCAGTTAAGGGTCATGAGCGCACCTTGGCGAGCCAGTTCTGCTTCATCAAATTATCCGGCTTATCGCACCCAATAATAAAGTCAGCCTCCTCCACCAACTCCAGCAGGTTGGCGATGTCCCCCTCCGCATTCATGCCGAAGTTGGCACGATGATTAGGATGAAGGCGTAGATATTCCAACCGTTCGCGGATCTCGGATACTTTGATCTCAGTCATGAGGCTCCTTTGTGGAACGATACGAACGCACCTTGGCAATCCACTCGGTTACTCGCGTTCTGTCCGGTGCGATCATTGCCCTACCTTCGCTGTAATCGACCACCCATGGGATGGCCTCCTCCAACCGCTCCTGAGATTTTTTGTATTGATGCTTCCAGCCGAAGCTCGTATATGTTCCAAGCTCTTCGGACAGGTGGGTGTTCTCCTTTCGCAGCTTGGCCTCAGCCTGATATGATGCGTCACGCTGCTGAATGGCTGCCTCGTATGCCGACCCCACCGCTGTTCGCAGATCATCCGCAGTAGTGGACTCCTCAAGCGTCTGACGATTTGCCTCCTGGAGTTCATCCTCAAGGGCTTCTATGCACTTTGCCGCTTCCCAACAAAGCGGATTGCCGCTCACATGTAGGATGTCTGTTAATTCGCTCATCTCAATCTCCTTGGAGGGCTGGCTGTATAGGGTCGCCAAACTATCTCGTGCTTGCGGCACGCCCGATTCGAACGGGTATGCAGCCAGCCCATAAAGTTCGCCGTGGTCCTCATCGCTTCCAATAACGTGTTGCATTCTTCCATCGAAGTTCACGGCGCGCAAAATCGCTTACACAATCTGCTCCGATTACCTTCTTTCGGCATCGCGGACACTTAGTTTCACGGTCGCATATGGCTACGTGACAGCATGCGGTGAACATTGTACTGTTAGTGCCCTGAGGAACAAGTGGAACGATTTGAATATAAGTCTCGTACATTTTAGGCCTCTTTCGCTGTGGCCGGGGCGTGATAGCCGCTAATAGGCTCGTTCCGGCAACGTCTACCGGCCTTTCTTTCGTCACGCCGCACGGCGCTTGCCTCAGGCAAGGTTACACTCGCGCATTCCAAACAGTTACTATGTCCCTACTCAGTTTGGCGTCATCCCCATATCCATCCCTCGCGGCCTTAACGTGCACGCCACAGTAGACACATCCAATAGTGACCATGAGTAGGCCGTTTACAGCCCAACTGTAATAGGCATCTTTACCACAAAATGGGCACGGTTTAAGTTCTGGTTTCTCCATCTCTCCTCCCTTCGCGGGCTACCTAAATGGGGCGAATTCCCCGTGCTTTCCATCCAGAACCAGAACGCGACTAAACAAATATCGCTTCTCTCCGCACCAACAACAAATCTCTTCGACTTTCGGTGGATTACTTGCGAGCATTACTCCGGTTCCGTGCCAACAGTGCCTACAGTCTGCTTTGGCGTTCTGCGAACAAGCCCCGTCCTTGACTACTATGCCAACATCCATCTGTGGAGTGGATATGTGGAGGGTTTGATTTGGAAGTCCTTTGGGTAATCCGACTCTTCCCTCAGTCACAAACGTTAATGTTTTGATTTCAGACATCTCACTCCTCCATCCGCGGGCTGCTGGTCCCACTTTGTACAGGCTGTACGTCTATGCCCAGTCCGTAGCAGCAACCCGCTTCTGCCCTCCCTGGCTGGCTTGAAGCATGACCCTTGCAAAGGTCGGTTCACTACCATGCCGAGTGAGGGCATTCTCATTTGAATGCATCATCAAGGCCACATTCGCAAGACCACCTACCTAATGGACGTGCCGTCTTGATACAGTCTTCCGCATGACGCCCATACTTCCGCAAAGCTGATTTCAACTCTGCAATTCGGGCACTTGCAATTCCAATACCCATTTCAGCAAGTGCCTCCCAGAATACTACTGCTGCTGCGTCCGGTGTGTAGTCTGGCCCGTATGTGAGAACTCCGTTAGGTCCAATACTGACCAAAATTGAGTTGTCCGACTTTCGGATTTCCAGAACGGTCGGAGGTTCATAGAATTTGCCAATGGTTGTTACTGCTTCTTTATTGTCAGTCATACTAACCTCACCAGTTCTGCACGCTGATTGGATTCTCGTAATTGCACAATGCAATTGCCCGTTCAAATTGCTGTGCCCGCGTCTGCGCGGTGAATGGGAACCAGTAAAGTCGATAGATCGTGGTTGAACGGTCATCGAACTTGTCACATGCCCACGATGACAAGATCGGAACTACACCCTGGCTGTCGCTCCAGATGTTGTAAATCACCGGTTGTGACTCCACAGACAGATTTCCGTGAACCATCAAAATACCTGCACCATCACTACGGCGGGAGACTCCGATGATTGGACTTAACAGTTCAACATCTCGTGCCATCGTGTACATCCATGTGTTTGGATCAAGTCTATATGGTGTGTTGAAAGGGTGTTCCTTCGGAAGTCGATCTTGCATCAAGATTGCGGACTTACCTGCTCGCCAATCCGGAAAGAAAAACTCAGAAGGCAGCTTGAGTATGCTGATGCCCCCAGGTCCGACGTACCTCCCCATGAGAAAATCGAAGTCAAATAGCGAAGGCATCCCGGTAACTTCAACCATGTGAGGATTGTGGATAGAATCCTTTATCCCTCCAGGACGCCCACATCTCACGGCAATATCAGCCTGGACATTGCCGAACTCATCAACTCGGTAGCAGATTGAATAACCGAGCCCCTCCCCTTTGTCTGTGTTCGCTCCGCCGAAAAATTCGTTGACGGGAACATAAGCAAATTGGACACAATAAGGATCGTAACCTGGGTGCTCAAATTGCAACACCCACCCACCAACAAAGTTAGGTTTAGTATCATCATTCTCCCCATCATCACATTGGGGAGTAAATCCGCAGATTGCTCCGGTGGCCAGCGGAGGACAACGACCGTCTGGATCGAGACCACCATTCTTGATGTCAACGATTTCTGGCGTGAAATCGTTTCCGTTGACGATTCCGGATTCATGTTGCCACTGCACAAACGAACAGATAGATCTTGCATTGATTGGTCCGTGGTTGTCACGGAATGTAAGGATACTGCCTGCTCGTTCAATGTAACCTCGAATTGCCATTTTGTCTCCTTCTTTTGATTCTCCAAACGTCATGCACGTACACAGCGATCAACCCGGCGACGACCAACAAATAACCAATGACTGCAATCACGCGTTCCATTATTTCCATGCTCCATGCATCGATTTCCACGTAACTAAAAATGTAACCAGCACCACGAAGTAAACGATCAAGAACACCACCCAACCAGAATGTTTGTGATACCACAGATTGAATCGCTGTGTGTGATACTGCAGTGCGCTCTTACGCCAGGTTTGTTTCACGGCGGCCTCTCTTGGCAGGATATTTCTCTTCGGCACCTGCTTGCTTCATCGCCAGGAGGCGTTTGTCGTCCTGCTCTTGCATGTGATGGATTTCACCTGCAGCGGCCAGAAGCATTTGGATTTCATCCTGGTCTTGACGGCCCAATCTTTTGAGGACAGTAGAGACAGCCGTGTTCGGGTCTGACGACACTCGACGCAGCTGAACTATGACGGGTTGAATGACTTCCTTGAACACCGGTAAACTCAAATCACGGATAGAAATGCTCCGGGCTTCCATCGCTGCTTTCTTCGTGTTGCCGATCTCGACTTTGTTCATCTCGTCCTCTTGATATATTTTTGAAGAGTGGTGGGAAGGAGCGACCAAACCCACCACCCTTGGAACAGGCACATCCAACCAGCTCGTGCCCATCCAAATTCGTCCTATCGTTTTGCTCCTTTTTCCGGACGCTCGAATGCGTACTCGTCCAACTGCATGAAATCTTTTTGAGACAGCTTGCCATCATCATCGAACTTGATGCGCAGGTGGCGTAGGTGATTCTGTTCTCGGTCGGATAGAATGACTTGGTATCGCTCGATGTAATCAAAGCGGAATGACGTCAGGAATGCGCGGACCTGTTTCGGATCCGGCGGCAGATTTTTCTCGATGCTCTGCACGGACGATCGTGGATACTTAGTTCTCATGGTCGCTCCTTGAAAACATGTTCGTCTGACTTATTCTACCACGTGGCGCCGGTCGTTGGACAAAAAGATGTTTTTCTTTTCACACCGCTCCACCATAAAATCACTGAAAAACAGTGATCCTGTCCAGAAAAATATTCAGCTATTTGCCCAGTATAGCTGTAACTGATTGGATTGATAGCAGATATGGACACGAAAATACTCTAAAATTAGCTTTACACTACTTTTATAGTGGAGTATTATTTTCTTGCATCAGATCTTTGACAGCGGGCGGGTCGGGGAAGAGCAACCGATAAAGGCCGGCAGCCCAACCGAAACCCACAGCCGCTGGGGATGAAGCGGGCAGGAGTGGGCAGAGACCAGAACATCCCGACCGGACACCCGGATCCAAAAGCTCAGAGTAGGCGACAGGCCGTGAAACAGGCGGACGCAGTGATCCTGAGATCAATGCTAACGGGCACGCAGCGAAGGGGCGGGGGCGTACCCTGTACCCGATGAACGACGACCGGAATATCCAGCAAGGACTAACGGGTTGCCAACCAGGCAGCAGCGGACGATCAGATCTGTCACCACGGGGATTTGAAGCGAGCGCGGCCAACGTGGCAATCCTGAGATCCTGACGCACGCCACAAACGTGCGCGGCAAAAACTGGACGAGACGGACTCGAAACCATCCGACGAAATCGAGACAACTTTAGATAACAGGTGGTTGGGTCTGAGCGAAAGCTCGACCCGATCCTCAGACGCATTTCATATCTTCTTATATGGTGCAGCTGAGGATTGGGTTTTTCAACCACTGAAAAGGAGCGGACAAAATGGACGAAGTCATAACTTTAATGGAGCGCATCAAGCTGCTCGACGCTCAGCAGGTGCAGGATCTGCTGACCCTGATGGCAATCTACTTCGAAGGGTCCGAGGAGGAGGTGATGAACTTCCGAGCCGACCTGATCGCCAAGAACCTCCACGACGCGGCCGGCATCATCTCGCGGCGCGCGGGCAACTAGTTCGCAAGCTTCTGAGGCGGCTCGAGGGCAGCTTCGAGCCCCTAACTGAAGTGACGAACCCAACTTAAATCAAAAGGAGCGCAGTGTCATGACAAAAGCAAAAGGCACGAAAGCCGAGGCATCTGCCAAGGCTCAGAAGATCGCAGCCGGAACTATTCAGTCCAAGCTTCCGTTCCTCGGTTTTGCCGTTTGGTGGACGATTCACATGGGGATCGAGCTCAACGGCAAGCAGCTGCTCGACCTACTCACCAAGACGATCGGCGCGCAGTTCATGCCGCCCGAGCCGTCGAAGCGTCGGGCACTCCGCACCGCCCTTGAAGCCGTGGAGCGCGAGGGACTCATTCGCCAGATCCGTAACGACGCCGGCGTGATCGCCTACATCTTGGCCAGGGAAGAGACCGACCGCAAGAACATCGACCTCGACCTGGTCAAAGAGAACATCATCGTCTTTGACACCGTGAAGGGCACGCTGGACGTCAGGATGGCGCACAAGAAAGACGAGATCATCAAACTGTTCGACAAGTACCGCAACCTCTACACCGAGGACATGATTCGCAAGATCGCTCTCCGGTACCTGAACTCGGTCGGCGCGGTTACGATGCGCGACACAGGCGGCATTTACTTCGTCCGCGAGCAGGAAGCGCATGACGCGTTGAAGTCTTACATCCAGGCGGCCGGGTGCAAATTCTACAGCGTCCCGGTGCCGGACGTCGAAGCCGCCAAAGCGACGATGTACGAGGTGATCAAGACCGAGCTGGAGCGTGACTTGGAGCTGGCAGCGGAAGACGTGAAGGAGCAGACGTCCAAGAAAGACATCCGCACCGACGTACTTCAGACACGCATCGAGCGCTTCAAGCTGCTCCGCAACAAAACGGAGATGTACCGGGATCTGCTGGCCGCAGACATCGAGGGACTCACCTCCAAACTCCAGGGCTTGAGCGGCGAGGTGCTGAAAGCCCTCACCGGCGAGCTGGAAAGCTACAAGCAGGCGAAGGACTTTCCCTATCAGTCCCGCATCCAGTACTCCGGGAAGATGAAGGAAACATACGGCGAGCTCGGTGTCGTGGTTGGTTACGTTTCCAACGACGGTGGCGACAACGTGAAGGTACTCTTCGACAAGACCGGGAAGATCACCACGGTGACAGTCAAACAGGTCAAGTTGGTCAACTAGTTCGCAAGCTTCTGAGGCGGGCCGAGCAGATCAGTTCGGCCCCCTGACTGAAGTAACGAACTTTTAACCAAAAAGGAGCGACTATGCCACATTTTGATGAAGATGGAAACGACACCTGGATCTGTCAGATCTGCGGGCAGATTCAAAAACACAATGCTTCTTACACTTGGGCCCCGGAGATCACCGGACATACCAGTGCCGGTGCAACATGTGGGAAGTGCGTAGAAGTTCACAAGGAAACCCAGTTGATCGGTGATGCCCTACGCGCCAGAGTTTCTAGGACAGGGGGTCTCAATATTGAACGGGAAGCCCCGATCAGTCTCTACGAACATTGCCGGATCGAAAGCGGCGGGCTGACCGGTCAGGCGCTTCAAAATTATATCAATCGATATTACGGTCACGGCTAGACTGAGTTTTCAACCTTGGCCCAGTTTTCATCGGGCCTGGGATTGTTAGCTTTCAGATCATTTTATTAACCAAAAGGAGCGAACATGAACTTCAACGAAAAGAACAAGAAGTTGCGAGCAGTAAAAGATGAAGTGCCAGTTCCTGCATCCCACCAGTTGCGGATGAAATTTCAAGCCCTCCAGATTGAACTGAAAGACAGGGTCCTGGAGCGTGATGAGGTCATCAAGGGTGTTTTCATTGCCCTGTTGTGCCGGTTGAACATCTTCTTGCTTGGCTTGCCCGGAACGGCCAAGTCGTATTTGACCAAACTGGTCTGCGCTGCGATCACCGGTGCTGGTTACTTTGAGTACCTCATGACGAAGGGCACGAAGCTGGAGGAGATATTCGGGGCGTTGCGTCTGTCTCTCTTGGATCAGGACCGGTACGTCTTCAACACTACCAACCGGTTGCCCACGGCAACGATCGCTTTCTTGGACGAGATCTGGAAGAGCTGCTCGGCCATCTTGAACGCCTTGCTGAAGGCTCTGAACGAGCACGAGTTCGTGCAGGATGGTGTGGTTGAAAGTATTCCATTACAGACTTGCTTTTCGGCATCGAACGAGCTGCCCGAGGATGCATCGCTGGATGCCCTGTATGACAGGTTCCTGCTCCGCTATGAAGTCGGGTACATCCAGGACGAGGCCAACTTCAAAAAGCTCGTCGGAATGGACGACGACCAGCCGCTGCGGAATCAGATCACGCTGACCGAGCTCGCCGAGGCGCAGGCCGAAGTGAAGCAGATAGACATGAATGACGTGCCGGACATCCTGGCCGAGCTGAGAGCATCTTTCGGCCAGGTCGGCATGACGTTCTCGGACAGGCGGTGGCGGGCGGCGAACAAGGTGCTCCGCGCCAGTGCGTGGCTCCGTGGATCTTCCAAAGTCGAGCGTGAGGACACCGAGCAGCTGATCGCGATCTTCTGGGATCGCCCGGAACAGAAGCGTGAAGTGAAGAAGGTCATCCTTTCGTTCTCCAACCCGGACTTGAAGGTGGCGTTGGAATTGTTCGATCAGGCAGTTGAAATCTACTCGAATGCCATGAAGGCGCAGAACCAGGAAGCCGCCGGCATCGAGGCCAACAAGAAGATGAAGGAGATCATTGCCAAACTGAACTCCCTCATGCGATCAGCTCGTCGAGATGAGATCATTACCGAAGTCAAGGCGAAGAATCGGACCATTATGGCCCGTTGCTGTGGGATGGACTCGTAAACCGGTCAAATCTGCTTTGTGCAGTGTTTTTGCCAAAAACTGAGGTCATTATATGAGAGCAGGCCAGAAAATTGACGGGAAGGGGCTTCCCGAAGAGTTTTTCGGCCTGCTCGCCGCCCAGGAAATCACGGGAAATACAGAAATGGAAGGAGTGTTATGCCAAACCTAGTGACGAACGCGGATTCAATGGATGTTGAATCCTATGTCTCGATGAAAGATAGGTCGGGGCTGGTCCGACAGTTGGAGGCCGGGAATAAGTCGGCCGCTATGGCTGATCTCCTCCTCGATGGGTACTCGAGCTTCATCAAATATGCACCCGAGATCAAGCCGGACATTCCGGCGGAGCGGAAATTGAATGCTCGGGTCATCTCGGAAATAATGCAGCTGAAGGAATTTGAACAGCTTCGGAACTATACCAAAGGGGACAAAGAGAATTCCATCGGGGCTCTCGGAGCTGTCAAGCAGTGCTGGACGAACTTGCCCGAAGAGGTGAAAGAGGAGCAGGAAAAAGCGGAACAGATCGCCCAGCAATTGGATGCGGCTTTGAACGGGGATGGTGATCCGGCTGACGTGCCTGACCTATTCAAACAGTTGGAAAAGGCCGAACAAGCCTTAAACACTCAAATCGAAGAGTATGCCGATGACATCCGCGGGGCAGTCCGACGGGCCTGTGCTGAGGCCGAAGGCGATGCCGCGGATTCAGAACTTGGCATGGCCGCGTTAGGCTGGGGGCGATCGGGCTCCTCAATAGAAGCAGGTTCAGCGGATGACAAGCTTAGGGTCGCTTCGGCATTGAAGCATAATCCGCAGCTGAAAGAAATCATCCGTCTTGCCGGACGGATGACAAACATTGCCCAAAAGAAGCAGCGTCAGAAGATCAATTACTTCCGCACCGAGATTACTGGCATAGAGCAAGGGGATGACTTGACGTCGGTTGTCCCATCGGAGTTTGCTTATTTCGTTTCGAAGCGGAAATCCCTTCATACACTTTTCCTGAAGCGGCTTTCGCAACAGGAACTTGTGCAATATGAAATGTCGAGTAAGGAACCAAAAGCCCAGGGGCCGGTTATCGTGGAGATTGACTGTTCGAGTTCGATGACTGGAGCACCTGATACCTGGTCGAAGGCTTGTGCTTTGGCACTCTACTCGATTGCCCGCAAACAGAAGCGGGACTTCGTTATGGTACTCTTTAACACCGTTTGCATCCGCGAGATCACCATTTTGAAAGGAGAGCACAAGGCGGAAGATCTCATGTCGATGTTGTCGGCCGGGACAGGTGGGGGCACGTCGTTTGAGGCCCCGCTGACCCGGGCAATTGAATTGCTCGAAGTCACGGAGTTTAAGAAGGCCGACGTCATCTTCATCACAGACGGCGACTGCTGTTGCTCCGCCGAGTACCTGAAGAAGTACAACACCGTCCGAAAGGAGAAGGAGGTGAACGTCTACACCATCATGATCGGCGGGTGCGAGACAATGAAAAAGGACGCTGAGAAATTTTCCGATAGCGTTACCATGTTACTCGACCAGCTGGACGAGAATGAGGGAGCTGCTTTCAGTGCGGTTTTCAATATCTAAAATAGTTGGGGCCGTGCGGGGTGACCGCCGCAGGGACTAAACAGGGTGAGCCAGAGTCAAGATAATGTCCGCCGGGACCCCTACCCCAGTTTAATCTTGGCACAGGCTGGTTAGATCAGCCTGAGAACCCGGCTGTTATTCGGTGCCTGCCATATTCGCTTGCGCTGTTGATTAGCTGCCCATGTGGGAGGGTACTGGTGAAGCCTGGACATGTGCCCGGCCTGTGCCAAAAGAAAAGGAGATGATATGCCTCAGCTTGGTTTAGGTGTGATGATAAATATGCTCGGTGGAAATGAAGAATCCATTGAGGCTTTGAGAAATGGAATGGGCAAGGAAATCGCCGCCCTATTCTTGGGTGAGGATTTCGTCTTGCACTTCGTCTTTGCGGACGGATATAAGATGGGAATTCTTGACGCCGGCCAGTCGTGCTGTGAATCCCGCTGGATGTCCACTGACGACGATCTCCCATATTATGTCGGGACATTTCTACAAGACATCAGGGTACAAGACGGACCTGATATTCCAAGTTCAGAAGAACATCAAACTCAGTTTTTGAAGATCACGACTAGCAAGGGTGTATTTACAATGGTCACTCATGTTGAGCACAACGGGTACTACGGTGGCTTTTCGGTCGTGGCCAGGAAGGAGTGAGGATGTGGCGAGTCTACATCCTGAAGTGCCAGGACGGGTCGTTCTACACCGGAATCACCACAGACATAGAAAGGAGGTGGCGGCAGCACCTGTCAGGCCGGGCGAGCAAGTACACCAGGAGCCACCGCCCGGCCTGCATTTATCATCTCTCAGAACCAATGACCCATTCGGAAGCCCTCCGGATGGAGTGCCGGATCAAACAACTCTCACACAATAAAAAGGAGCGAATGAAATGAATAATCCAACGACATTCAACATCGCACTCACGGAAGCCGTGCTGGCGATAGAGGACATGAAAGGATCGATCGAGAAACTCCTCCGCAAAGCGATGTCCATCACGAAGGGGCATTGGGTCTGCACGGATGAAGATGACCAGTTCGGTGCCGCGGTCGGAGCCGTCATGCTCCACTTCGGTGAAGACTCGGAAGAGTTTGCACGTTTGAAGTGGGAGATGGGAAACATCAGCAGATTCAGTGCTGCTTTGTCCACCGCGCAATTGGGAGTTCAGGTCGACATGTCCACCGTGCTCAAAACACACGAAAAGTTCACAGCCATCGGGCTCGCAAAACTCTGGACGGAGGTGAAGTGATGTCTAGTTATGCAACGTTCGTTATTCTGATCTTCAGTGCGGGCATCTTGGTGGTGATCGTCCTGGCCAAGATTGTTTGGTCAATCGAGTGCTGGTTCTATTACTGGAATCAGCGCCGGATCTGGAGGAAATACATTCACTGCACTGAAAAGGAGCGATAAGATGCCATCCACGATGACAGCCAGGTTTTCTGGACACTGCAGACTGTGCGGCAACTCGTTTGCCAAGGGCGAGAGGGTGATCTTCATGGCTCGCGGCAACCAGGTACACACGACTTGCGGTCGGATCGAACGAGCAGCCAACCAAGAGGAGCGAGAAATGAAAACCAACAACACGTGGAAAAAGTTTTACAATCTGCTCAACATCCCCGAGGGGAAATCGGGCACCCATGAAGTCATCCACGAGCACTACGCGGCCGGCGCGTCGTTCGACTTGACCACGCCGCGTGGATCGACCTTCGGCGCACCACGCGGCAAGGCCGTGCGATTTCCAAAAGCCGGGCACTGGCACAAGCTCATCTATGAACATGGGACGTTGATGTCGGATTTACCGATCGAGCAATTTCAGATGGAGCAAGCCGTGCGTGGCTTCCGGGGCAATATCTTGATCGGTGGTCTTGGACTCGGAGTCGTATACGATATACTCTGCAACAATCCAGACGTAAAACAGATCACCGTGGTGGAGAAAAGTCAGGACGTGATCAACTTGGTGGCTCCGCACCTGCCTCTACCGGTCAGTGTAGTTCACGCCGATCTGTTCGACTTCATTCAGCACAGCGTCCGCAAGGGAGAATTCGACCACGCGTTCTATGATATCTGGCAGTCTGACGGAGAGAACACCTACTTCAACACCGTTCTTCCACTTCGATACATCACGCGTGGATTGATACCGAATCACCGCGTTGTGTGCTGGAACGACTCCGTCATGCTCGGTCAGCTCTTCATGGGCATCCAGGGGCGCACGATGATGCGAGAGCAGTGGAAGAAGCTGGCCGACGCGCAGAGTGATGATCTGTGGCTGGGCTGGACGGCGGAGTTTTTCCAGAGACTGCTCAGCAGTGAAAAGAGTGCCGTGAAGAATCCACCAGAGTACGCGAACATCCTCATCCAAGCATATCTCCATCACATGAATGACCTGTCGTGCCTGCCGAAGGCAGTCGAAGTGAACATCAAGAAAGTACTGTCCGAAAAAGAGAGAGAAAATTAGCGGAGGATCGTCGAGGAGCGTAGTTTTGGATGAAGTACGTAGGTCTCTATACTCCACTATCCAAAAACTCAGCCACGACGATCCTCCACGTGTTTTCAGGCGATTTCAAGCACCCACAACCACCCACTCGAAATTTGTCTCGAAAGGAACGATCAAAGTGCCAAAAAAGACAGTTATCACGGTCGGCACGATCGACTCGAAGATCGCCGGTCCATACCCGATCGCCGAGCTGGACAGACTGCTGTCGTACCACCCGACCGGATACCGGTATGAGCCGCACTACAGAAGCGGCCGCTGGGACGGATGGGTTCATCTGTTCTCGACCAAAAAAGAGGTGTTCCCGACCGGCCTGCTGTCAACCGTTCAGAGTCTTCTGAATCTGCACAGACTCACACACGCGGTGAACAAGCGCAGAGAATCGGTGGATCTTCATTCGTATGAAATACCTGGCGTGGAGCTCAGACCATATCAGCAGAAGTGTGTACTGGCGATGCTCCGCCACAAGCGAGGCGTCATAAAAGTACCAACAGCGGGCGGCAAGACGCTGATCGCAGCGGCCGCTCTCAAGGCCTTTGATCAGCCAGCGGTCTACATCGTCCACACGAGCACGCTACTCAAGCAGACGCTGGAAGTCTTCGAAAAGATCTTCCCGGGTGACGTGGGAGTCGTGGGTGCAGGCGAGAAGAAGTGGCGAAAGATCACCATCTGCATGGTTCAGACACTCGTCAAGCTGATCGAGAAGAAGCAAACCACACCGTTCGATGACTACAAGGTGCTGATGTGTGACGAGTGCCACCACGTGGCCAGTGGCAAGCGTGTCGGGTGGTACGTCGCGGCCAGGCAATTCAGAAACGCGTGGATCCGATTCGGACTGTCTGCCACGCCGGTGCTGCGCAAGCGCGGAATGCTCTTGATAGGGGCCACCGGACCACTGATCGTCAACATCCCCATGAGCGAGCTCCAGGACGAGGGGTACATATCCGAGTCCGAAGTGACTTTCTACAAGTATGACCGACGCCGGCTGCTCGACCCGGGCTATTCGTGGCTGGAGGTTTACAGGACAGGGATCGTGGAGTGTGAGAAGAGGAATCAGTTGGGGTGTCGACTCGCGCTGGAGCAGGCGGGCACGGGCAAGCTGGTGCTGATGTTTGTGGAGTTGATAGAACACGGGCAGACGATGGTTGATCTACTGCGAAAGACCGCGCCTGCAACCAGGATTTATTTCCTGTCAGGGTTGGATCAGCTTCGGTACGTTTCCGAGATCAAGCAGTTGGCAAAGGAGAAGAGACTCGACATCCTGATCGTGACCAGAAAACTCTTTGGCGAGGGCGTGGACATCCCGGCCGTGGATGCGCTGATCAGCCTGGCCGGTGGTCAGTCGGTGATCACCTTCACGCAGATGTTCGGTCGCGGACTGCGCATCAGTGAGGGGAAGAGTCACCTTACGTACATTGATTTCTACGACGAGTCACATGACTGGCTGGAGCGGCACTCTGCGAGTCGCGTCGGACACTGCAAGAAGTTGAAGCAGGTGGTGACAATCAAAGAAATCTAACCAAAAAGGAGTGCAACAAAATGAAGACAGAATATTCCATCACCGGAGATTCAGTCATCGGTGGACGCTACGAACAGCAAGACGAATTCATCATCTTCAGCCACGGGTATCAGCAAGTCCTTGCCGTGATGGATGGACACGGCCACGGCGGAAAACAAGTGGCAATCGGTATCAGAGATCGTGTTTTTAAATCAGTAAATGAGATCAAGAAATCGACCACTCTCCAATCACTTAGGAAACTAATCTGTGACCTATCTCACGATATCATAGATGATAGTGGTTCCACGCTGTCGATCGTGGTTGCACAGTCCAAAACGGCCTTGGTTGGAACGATTGGTGATTCCCCGGTGCTGATCAAAGGCCGCGGCGGGAAGTTGTTCGTATCCGAGATTCACAACGCCCGATCCAACCTGGCGGAGCGCGTGGCTGCAGAGACACGCGGTGAACGATATGTCGGCGGATATATGTACTCCGAGGGCGGAGAGCATGGAATTCAGCTCACGCGGGCGATCGGAGACACGTGGGCAGGCTTCATAAGTTACGAACCATTCATGGCCTCCGTCCCGCTCGACAAAGACAGCTGGGCGCTCGTGTGTACCGACGGACTGATCGACGCGACGCAACCTTGGCAAAGCCTGCCGCTGGCTTTGGGGTGGGTCATCGAACAGCTCGACGCTGGAAAAGAGGCAAGCGAGTTGTTGGTAAACCGGCCGGCCAAGTCTGACAACGCCACCGCCGTTGTTTACCACATCAAGAGCGAGAAGGAGTAGATATGCGAGCGCGGTTGATAGTCACATATGAGTGTGAAAAGAACTGCATGGGTTGCTGCAACAAGGGTTGGAAATATGAACCACCCCGACCGATCACGCATTGTAAATACGAAGAGATCATGATCACTGGTGGTGAGCCATTGCTGTTTCCAGATCGGGTGATTGACTTGGTCCATTGGCTGCGCTGGCGTTCGACCGCCAAGATATTCGTCTACACCGCGATGGTGACGGACTTCATCCAAATCGCCGATGAGACAGACGGCATGACGTTGACGCTGCACACTGCAGAGGATGCCAGAGCGTTTGCAGCATGGACTCGGGAAGACGCAAGCAGAAAATGGCTGCAACGATACAAAGGGTCACTGCGGTTGAACATATTTGGGGAGGCGTTCAGAGAACCGAAATTCATTCTCATACCGATGCAGTTCGCAGTCAAGTTGGTCGAATGGATAAAAGATTGCCCACTGCCGCGGGGTGAAGTGCTGCTCAAACTGAACAATTTGTGGACGAGATCTGTATGAAACGGCTCTCATTACCTATGCACCGGCTGTCTCCCCCGGAGCAAAAGCGAGAAATAAGAATTTGGGAGCACTATCTCAAAGATGCAGAGCAGGACGTGAAAGACAATCCGTACGGAGAAAATGGTCGCGGTCTCAGAGCAATACGCGATCGCTACATCCAAATGTTGGAAAAAGCCAAGACTGGCTTTGATCCATTATCTTAACGATGAAAACAAAAGGAGCGCAACACGATGAGACACAAGACGATGATTGATTATTTGACAATGCTGCACTGGTTGGCGAACAGATGCCACAACCGCACCGGTGTTCCAGAGCAGGATCTGTTTTCGGAGGGCAGTCTGGCGATGGTCAAGGCCATGCCCGGCTATGATGCCGGGAAGGCCAAGGTGTCCACGTTCGTGTGCGTGGTCGCGTACCGCAAGATGGAGAGTTTCGCGCAGCGTGAGATCAAAGCCACGCGCAGCCGCGTCGAGCCAAGCGTGCAGATTCCATACTGGAGCAGCACTGAACACGACGTAGAGTTCAGGAGTCAGATCGACACGCTGCCTCCAAAGCCGAGAGCAGTGTGTCAGATGATTCTTGACGACCCAAACCGCTTCGACGGCATCGAGCTGGGTGATCTGTCCAAGCACCTGCGTGACATGGGTTGGAAATGGCGAGACATCAAGTCCAGCGTCGGGCAGATCCGAGAGGCACTCAGAGCCTGTTGAGGAGGATGACATGTGGAAAGTTTACATCTTGAAGTGCGTCGACGGGCGCTTTTACACGGGAATAGCGCTCGACGTCGTACGCAGATTCTGTGAACACCTGCGTGGCACGGCAAGCAAGTACACCCGCAGCCACAGACCGAGCTACATCTATTGGCAGTCCGACCGCATGACACACTCTCAAGCGCTCAAGCTAGAGATCCAGATCAAAAAAATGTCGCACGAGCAGAAGAAGGGATTCGGTGGGTATGTTCGACATAGTCAAACTGTGCCAGAACAACGGGATTGAGTTCAGCACGACTGGCAAGAACATCAAGCCTGGGTGGATCGGACTCAAGTGTTGCTTCTGCAACGACACAAGCAATCATTTGGGTTTTGGCCCGAACGGTGAAGTCAACTGCTGGCGTTGCGGCGGGCACTCGACCGCAGACACCGTGGCAGGGCTGCTCCGAATTTCCAAAGACGAGGCTTGGGCGGTCGTCAAGCAGTACGGTGGTGCACCGCGGAGGGCAGAGGACGGCACGGAAGAACCCGTGCGCATCGGAACAAAGAAATTCAAGCACCCGAGCAGCACCGGTCCGATGACTGGGATTCACCGCCGCTACCTGGAATCACGCCGGTTCGATCCCGACGAGCTTGAGCGCACGTGGAGGCTGCTCGGCACGGGGCCGGTGGCGCTGCTGGACGGGCTGAACTTCAAGTTCAGGGTGATCGCTCCGATATTCTGGAACGGCGCGGAGGTGAGCTTTCAGGCACGCGACGTGACAGGACAACATCAGCTCCGTTACATCACCTGCCCGAAGGAGCGGGAGGTGGTCTTTCACAAAAAAATCCTCTACGGACTTCAGGACGAGTGGCGTGAGACTGGCATAATAGTCGAGGGGATCACGGACGTGTGGCGGCTCGGTCCCAGAGCGTGTGCCACGTTTGGTACGAAGTACACAGAGACGCAGGTGCGGGAGATCGCAAAACATTTCAAACGCGTGTTCGTGATATTTGACAACGAGAAGCCAGCTCAGAAACAAGCCAGACAGCTGGCGGCTGACCTGTGCGCCAGGAAAGTGGTGGCGGACGTCTACAGGATAGCCGGTGATCCTGGAGACATGCGGCAGCGCGCCGCTGATCATTTGGTGAAGGAGCTCACATCATGATCATGAATAGTGACAAACCTCTTCGTGTGGTGGTCTGTGGTAGTCGAGATTGGTTTGACCCCCGACCGATACGGCTGAGGCTCAGACAACTTCCAGCCGGGTCAACCGTGATTCACGGCAACTGCAAAGGGGCGGATCAGCTTGGAGGAAAGATCGCCGAGTCCCTGGGCTTCGCCGTCGTTGTGGTGCACGCAGAGTGGGAGAAACACGGCAGGATGGCGGGTCCGATACGCAACAGCAAGATGCTTGACATGGATCCAGATCTGGTTCTGTGCTTTCACGAAGACATATTCAAGTCGCACGGCTCGATCGACACCGTGCAGAAGGCGATAACTTATGGCATACCATATGAAATCATCAAGCGATGGGAGAAACAAAATGTCAAGAACAAACAGCCGCAGTAAATTGTCGACGTTCGACCAGCGAGTAACTTGGTTGCTGAAGCACCGTGAGTTTTGGTATGACTGGCACGTGAACAACCGAGACTACAAGCAAGCGCACTTCTCAACCACCATGAAGCATCTCATCATCAGGATGCAGGACGCCGGGCTGTTCGCCAAGTCTACGTATTGGCTGGACCCCAGGATGGAAGATGAACTTCACGCCGCCACGGAGAAGATACAGCTGGGCAAACAAAAAATATAAAAAATAATCTACCACTTTGCTTTTTTCTGTGTATAATAGCTGTTCGAAGAGGTCAAAGATCCCATGCTTTGACCTCACCGAATGGTCAGCCCGGCCAGGTTGACTCAATGTGCTCGGGAGGGGCGGAACTAGACACCGCCCCGCCCCTTATGTCTAGGAGCCACTATATGCACCTCCAAACCAATTTTATTTTCCACCCACGCTGGAGATCACTGCGATGAGAAGAAAACTGCCTGAATCACCCTTGCCTCAATTAGAATCAGAATCGGAACCGCTGCAACAATACGACGTCGAACAGGAGCCCATAGTCCTGTCGAAATCACTGCTCGATTTGTTCCTCGAAGACGAGCACCCGTCCGACTTGATCGCGCTCTACACTTTCTACTATTACACCTCGAAGTGGCAGAAGACGAACTCGCCACGGGCAACGACAAACTTCGCCGCCGTCGGCTTGAAGTGGTCCGAGGCACGCATTCGCCGGACGAAGAGCAAGCTCAAATCCATGGGGCTGATCAAGGATGTGATGCGCAGGACCACGAACAACAAATTCGCGGCAGGGTGGTACGTGCACGTCAGTTTTGTGTGGGGCAGGGATGCGGTGAATAAAATCAGGCAGAAGGACGGTAACTGCAACAAAAATAACGGAGGAACCTACCCTGACGATTTTCTACAGGGTAGACAACCGGACACTGTTGAAAACGAGCACCCAAATTCTTTAAGTGCTCTTAGTATAAATTCTTTAAGTGCTAATAATTCAAATTCTTTAAAAACAAAGACCGCACCTGATCCAGCCACACCGCTTGAATTGATCTTCGAAGGACTCCCTGAAGCCTGGCAGAAGGAGCACTCACTTCACAAAATAATCAAGGCATTCATACAGCACCGCGCAGAGTTGACCAAGCTGAAGAAAGCAAAGCCCCTGACTGAAATTGCCTGCCATCGGTTTGCCAATGATTGGAGCAAGCACCCGCTCGACGTCATTCTGAAGTCAATAGATACGTCCATACGGCGCGGCTGGACGGATGTGTTCCCTGAGTCAGTCAACAGCAATGGAAATGGCAACGGTCACCACCCACTCCCTACGTCCAACCGCAGTCAGGTGCCCAAGGTGGCGAACCCGATATATCCCGCTGGCAAGAGCAACACCGAGTTGAATCCAAATTTCTATTCCTAGAAAGGAGCAAGTCATGCCGACGCATGAAAGCAAGTGCGGTTGTGGTAGGGACCTCATGGGAGAGGATGAGTGCAGGTTTTGTCGAAGTCGTCAGGTTGCTTGGCACTCGCTCTCGGCGCGCATACGTGCCGACCTGAGGAAGATTCACCACCCGGAAGAAGCAATAAAGGCAGATCTGGACATCATCCACGAGCCCCTCAAGGGCCGGGGTCTGTATTTTTGCGGTCCGACCGGCTCGGGCAAGACGCTGTATGCGGCGGCCCTGCTGATGGCCAGTTTTGACGTGGCAAAAATTGGGGGACAGAAATTTTTCATGGCGCTCCCGGATCTGCTTGACTCGATCAAGTACACGTACAATGGGCGGGGTGGTTTGGAAGGTACCGAAGGTGAGATCATTCAAAAATACTGCTCTGCGGATCTGCTGGTGATGGACGACTTGGGCGTGGAGCGCACGACTGATTGGTCGTACAATATCCTAAACTCGATCGTCTCACAACGCTATGGGCGCCTTAAGTCTACCATCTTTACGTCGAATATCGATCTCGATCAGCTGGCCGCGAAGTTGGGAGACAATCGGATCTCGTCGCGCATCTGCCAGATGTGCGAGGTGCGACTGTTCGACTACAAGGACATGCGGGTGACACTGTGAAGATCACCACGATGGGAGTGCTGCTGGTTGGTCAGGGTCCGGGGCGCAGCGCCAAGCCGGGCGCCAGGGCGTTCGACGGTCCGGGCTTGAGCGGTGAGAGGTTTCCCAAGCTGCTCGGTGTCACCAGGGTGGAGTTTCTGAACAGAGTCGAGACCGTGAATCTACTGGAGCGGTTCAGTGGGAAGTGTGGGAAGGGTGATGCGTTCGACCTTGGATGGGCTAACCTGAGGGCGTGTCAGCTGATGAATCGTCGGCGAACTATATTTCTGCTGGCAGGTTACAACGTGGCCAGGGCGTTCGGGATCAGGACACGGTATTTCGAGCGTGTGGACTTTTGCAACCACACCACGATGTACGTCGTGCCACACCCGTCCGGGATCAACAGATGGTGGAACGACTTCAATAACGTGGAAACAGCCCGAAAGTTCCTGTCTGAGCTGTTTCCGGGTTTGAAAGCCGGTCAAAACGTCGGCCAACTCGTCTAGGCGGGCCGAAGGTGATTTTATGGGTATCAAGCCGTGGGAAACTACTCGAATCAACTGTAAAGACGAAGGCAAACGATCCTGCGATAATTCATTGCTGAGAGGTAACCGTGGAGCAAGATGATCTGGAAGACGAACACTGGGTGGAGCGGAGGATAGCGATCGGGTTTGTGGTGTCGACCGACTACGTGCGCGGAGTGATCTCGATCTTCAAGCCCGAGTACTTAGAGTCGGCGACGGCACGCACGGTCGTCGGGTGGGTGCTTGACTACTGGGAGAAGTACAGCCGGGCACCGGGTAAGGATATCGAAGGCATCTACATGCAGCATCTCGCGGCAGGCATGGACAAGGACAAGGCGGCAAGCGTGGAAGAAGTTCTCGCCAGCTTGAGTGAGGACTACGATCGAGAGAAGTTCAACGTTGACTATCTTCTGGATGAATCCCGCAAGTATTTCGCAGAGCGTCGGTTGAGACTTCACTGCGAGCAGATCGAGGGCGAGCTGGACTCGGGCAGCGTGGTTGAAGCGGAGCAGTTGGCGACTCAGTTCTCTCAGATTCCCTCAGACTTGAACAACGTGGTGAACCCGTTCACCTCCGAGGCGGTGGAGCGGGCGTTCAGTGACACGGCTCAACCCTTGATGACCTTCGGCCGCGCGCTCGGCTATATGTGGGACAGTCAGTTTGTCAGGGAGGGTTTCGTCGCACTGATGGGTCCCGAGAAGCGTGGCAAGAGCTTCATGCTTTTGGAGATCGCCATGCGGGCACTCATGACCGACTGCAATGTTGCCATGTTTCAGGCTGGCGACATGAGCGAGCGTCAGCAGGTCATGCGCATCTGCATCTACCTGGCTCAGCGAAGCAACGATCCGAAGTACTGCACCAAGATGTACGTGCCGGTCGTGGACTGTGAGATCAACCAGACCGGCAATGCTTGCTGCGACGAGGCACCCGGTTTTAAGGTCTTTGATGACGATGGCATGGATAAAACACACGCGGAGCTGCTCGAAGCGTTCACGCGGAACCCTGACTACCGGTACTGCAAGAACAACTCGTGCCCGTCCAGGCGCCCGATGGTGTGGCTCACGGAACGCAAGGCAGTTGCCCCGCTCACCAAGCACGATGCCAGGAGAGCAATACACAAGTTCAAGGGCAAGTTCCCGAAGTCGTTCAAACTTGCCACGTACCCGAACGAGACTCTGACGGTGGCCGAGATCAAAAGCTTGCTCGCCACGTGGGAGCGGCAGGAGGGTTTCGTGCCCGACGTCGTGGTGATCGACTACGCGGACATCCTGGCACACGACCCCGACGTCTCTCGCATGGACTTCAGACACAAGGAGAACTACAAGTGGCAGCGGCTCCGCGCCCTGAGTCAGCAGCGGAGGTGTTTGGTGGTTACGGCCACGCAGACCGACGCGGACAGTTACAGCGAGCACTTGCTTGGCATGAAAAACTTCAGCGAGACGAAGACAAAATTCGCCCACGTGACGGCAATGTACGGATTGAATCAAACTTCCGATGAAAAACGCATCGGAATCATGCGGGTGAACGAGATTGTCGTCAGGGAGGGTGATTTCGACAGAAAGCACGTGACGTATGTACTTCAGCGTCTGCAGATGGGAAGACCGCTGCTTGGGTCATACTCGAAAAATTATTTTTCCAAATCATCAGATGACTCAGTATAATATGGTTGATTAGGATTGAATCGTGCATTATCCAACCTGAACAGAAAAGGAGTGACAACATGGCACCGAAGGAGAAGGACGCAAAGAAGGACGCAAAGAAGGACGCAAAGAAAACGGAGGAGAAGTCCGTTGCGCCCAAGAAAGAAGAGAAGAAACCAACCGCAGTAAAACCCGCAGCCAAAAAGGCAGCTGCCAAGACCACTGCTGCCCCAGAAGGCCCCAGCCGCAAGGAGATGATCAAGGCCGCCGACGAGATGAACGAGCTCATGGATCTGGATCCGGTCATCGACACCACCCAGCCGGACGACAAGCTCCGGGCCAACATCATCAAGGAGGCCAAGGAGATCGTGCCGGATGATGTGTTCAGCGATGCCACGAACGTCGTGCTGAAGAAGCTGAGCTGTATCAAGTTCGACGAGCCTGCTGCACCCGCGGCGGATGCAAAATCCGCGAACAAAGATCACCCGAAGACCAAGAGTCCCTCGACGCCCAGGGCTCGCAAGACCGACGGTTTGAAGATCCGACTTCTCGTCAAGACCAATCCCAAGAAAGTCGGGGCGGCATCGCATGCGAGATTCGAGCTCTACAAGTCGGGGATGTCCGTGGGCGATGCTTTGGCTGCCGGCGTGACACACCAGGACATCTGGTGGGACGTGAGTCACAAGTTCATCGAGTTGAAGAAGTAGTTTCAGCATGGGCTGGTTGTGAACGGCAGTCGGTGGAAAGCACCGTGACTGATAGCTCCTCATAGAAGGCGAAGGGGTCAGCCAGCCCTCTCGTGATTATTCAACACTACTTTCGAGGCGGATATGAAGCGTGCAGATGTGCTGAAGGCCCTGGAGATCATAAAACCAGGGTTGAGGTCGACCAGTAAGAACATGAGCGACGACCGGGTGTTCATGTTCGAGCCGGGATTCGTGATGGCGTACAACGACTCATTGTTTCTGAGACACCCGGTCGTTGGTCTTGAATTGTCCGGATCCATACAGGCGGAGGAGTTTCACGGCCTGATCGCGCGCCTGTCCGGTGACGATGTTGAGCTGTCGGTGAATGGTAATGAAGTGCGCCTCTCGTCAGACAAGGTGGAAGCTGGGTTCACGCTGCAGGAAGACGTCAAGCCTCTCTCTGATGAGGTATCCGACCACGGCAAGTGGAAGCCATTGCCAAAGACTTTCAAGGAGGCGCTGGAGTTCACCATGATGACGTGTGCTTCGAGCATGGCCCGACCGGAGCTCACGTGTATAAACGTCAGAGAAGATGGTAGGCTGGAGTCGTCAGACAACTACCGGATCAGTATCTACGAGTCCGAGCCGTTTGGTGTTAAGACGTTTCTGCTGCCGTCCGCCGCGGCAGAGGTGATAGTCGGGTGCGAGATCGAGAAGATCGCGGAGGGCAACAGCTGGATTCACTTCAAGACTACTGCTGGCACCGTGATAGGGTGCCGTGTGTTCTCCGAGAAGTTTCCACTGCTTGACAAGCTCTTGAAGGTGTCTGGAACAGACGTCGAGTTTCCGGTATCCGTGCTGGAGGTCTTGGAGCGGGCCGTCGTGTTCTGTGTTGGAATGCCCAAGCTGGAGCAGCGTGCAACCATCACCATAAAAGACAAGGTGATCAAGCTCCGCGTCGAGATCGAGACGGCGTGGTTCGAGGAGGACAAGCGGATGGCGTATGACGGAAAGCACGTGAAGTTCGTCATCAATCCATCACTGCTGAAGTTCATCCTGGAACAGACGCTGGCCTGCACGGTGGGTGAGAATTGTCTCAAGTTCACTGGTGACAGTTGGCAGCACGTGGTTGCCTTGGTGGAGGAGTAGGCGTATGCGCAAGTCTACACCGAAGAAGCAGGAACAAGAGTTGAAAGTGAAGAAGCAGGAGGGACCAAAGCCAAGGCCGCTGCTCTATCCGGAGACGGTTTGGGAAGAGCACTGGAAAGGGATGCCTGAGTATGTTCAGGGGGTGCAGAGTGTCTTCACCTCCATCGTGGTTCACTTTCGGTCGGAGGAGGACCTAAAAGACTTCGCCGCGCGGATAAAACAAAACCTGACAAAGTCGACACGGAGCATCTGGTATCCAGAGCGCGGGTTGCACTGTCAAACCGACACCACCAAGCACTACGTGGATGCTGAAGGGGAAGAGTGACATGAATCCGCGATATCCGATCTACATCGTGTCGAAGAGCAGGTGGGACACACGGATGACAAGCAAGGCACTGGAGATGATGGGGGTGCCATATCGCATCGTGGTCGAGCAGCAGCAATACAAGCAGTACACCGATGTGATCTCGAAAAAGAAGGTGCTTGTATTGGATCCACGATATCAGGATGAGTATGACACCTGTGACGACCTGGGTGACAGCAAGAGCAAGGGTCCGGGTGCAGCGCGGAATTTCGCTTGGGATCACTCGATCTCGATCGGGGCGAAGAGCCACTGGGTGATGGACGACAACATCCGTAGATTCTACCGCTTCAATCGTGGATTGAGGATTCCAGTCGACACGGGCTCGATGTTTCGGGCCTGCGAGGACTTCGTTGATCGGTATGAGAACGTGGCGATCTCGGGACCGCAGTATTACATGTTCATCTCGAACTTTCACGCACTCCCGGCTTTTACGTTGAACACGCGGATCTACTCGTGCAACCTGATTAGAAACGATATTCCATTCCGATGGCGAGGCCGCTACAACGAGGACACGGATCTGTCGTTGCAGGCCTTGAAGAGCAACGTGCCTGGCAAAGATTACAAATGGTGCACGGTACAGTTCAATGTTTTGCTGCAGTACAAAATGTCCACTCAAACAGTCAAGGGTGGATGTGACGAGGTGTTCTACTCTCAGGAAGGCACGATGCCCAAATCGGTGATATTGACCGAGATGCATCCAGATGTTGCCCGCCTCACTTGGAAGTTTCATAGATGGCATCACGAGGTCAATTATCGAAGATTCAGGTATAACAGATTGGTTCTTAAATCGGGTGTGGTACCGCAGTCCGGGGTGAATGATTACGGAATGATGCTGAGAGATGTTTAGATGCACAGACAAAGATATAGTCTGTCCTCACCCTGGGTGAAAGTCATAGAAAGCTGGGCGAAGTCAAGTGGTGGGGCAGGTGGAGAGGATATGCGTTCTTTCCCGAGACTGAGACAGTGTTTGAGAAGGTGTGCTTGAGAGACATCGCACAGTTTTGTGAAGACGAGACGAAGCTGCACAGGATGAGGAAGTGAAATGGGTGGCTTTTTCGGTGACATCAAGACTGGCGCGGTGAGCACGTCGCCGCAGTGCTCCAAGTGTAGACTGTGTGAGGGTGTGAAGAGTCCGCGCATGAAGCCACACGGCCGATTTGAAAAAGAGATCCTGTTCGTCGGGGAGGCGCCAGGAGCCACCGAGGATGAAAATGGCAAGCAATGGCAGGGACGGATGGGGCACGTGCTCGAAGATGCCCTTGCCAAGCTCGGGGTAGATCTGTTCGAAGACTGCGCAAGCATCAACTCCATCAACTGCCGCCCCACGAACTCGGAGGGCAACAATCGTGCACCCACTGACAAGGAAATCAGCTATTGCCGTCCACTGGTCTTCAACGCCATCAAAGGGTACAAACCCAAGGTGGTGATCTTGCTCGGAGGCTGCGCCGTGACCAGCCTCATAGGTGCTCGGTGGACTAAGGACATCGGCACGGTCAGCAAGTGGCGTGGGTGGACGATTCCAGACAGGGAGTTCGGGTGCTGGATCTGCACGACGTTTCACCCGAGCTACATAGAGCGAAGCAGCAAGCAGCCAGAGATAGCCACCATATGGAAGTCGGATCTCAAGGCTGCTCTGTCTATGGTTGATAAACCATTCTCCAAGTTCAAAGATGAATCCACGCAGATCGAGATCATCACGGATTTGAACAGGCTGGAGGCGCTTGGTGATCCCATCGCATTCGACTACGAGACTACCGGATTGAAACCGCATGATACAACAAAACACTTCATACCGTGCATGTCGGTCAGCGACGGCGCGAAGACGTTCGCCTTTATGCTGCCTGGAGACTCTATCGGGCTGGCCAAGGTGCGGCGGATGCTCAAGTCAAAGCGGGGAAAGATCGCGTCCAACATCAAGTTCGAGGACACGTGGTCGTTCAATATTTTGGGCTATCGACCAAATAACTGGATTTGGGACACGATGCTGGCGAGTCACGTCCTCGACAACCGCCCAGGCATCTGTGGATTGAAGTTTCAGTCGTTTGTGCGGTTCGGCGTGTTGGGCTATGACGATGAGGTTTCACCGTTTCTGAAAGCCACCGACAACAAGAACGGCAACGCGGTGAACCGTATCACAGACTTGATCAAGACCGAGGCAGGGCGCAGAAAGTTGCTGATCTACTGTGGAATAGACAGCCTGCTGGAGTACCGCTTGGCGATGGCTCAGATGAAGGAGATGAGAATATGAGATCAGCCACTGTATTGGAAAAGATTCCAGCTTATGGTCGTAGAATACAAACCGAATCATTGTATCATTCGTGCTGTTCAGATCCGTATTCACATTCAGAACATTTAGAATTTGATTCTGTCATGAAGAATCTGGAGTAGATGGAGATGGTCAAAATTGAAAACAGTGTGGTTCGCAGAACAAATAAGAGCACGCCATGGCGCTGACGCGGGCGGACGCATACAGACTTTTTCACGATGGCATACTGGCGTTCTCACGTGCAGAGCAATGCGGGATACGGATCGACTTGGTGTACTGCGGGCGCAAGTACAAGCAACTGGGTCACAAGATAGAACTGCTCGAAGAGGACTTCCGACAGACAAAATTCTATCAGCACTGGCAACACGTCTACGGACTCAAGACAAACATCCACGCCAACGCTCAGTTGGCGCACCTGCTCTATGACGTGCGGAAGATCGAACCGATCAACTTCACGACATCTGGCAAGGGGTCAGTGGATGAAGAGACGCTGGTGCAACTTGACATCCCCGAACTCGCGGGTCTGATCCAGATACGACAGTTTGGAAAGCTGAAGGACACGTATCTTGAGTCGCTCATGCGTGAGCAGGTCGAGGGATATGTTCACTCGTTCTTTAACCTTCACACTGCGAAGTCATACAGGAGCTCATCAGACCGACCGAATTACCACAACTTTCCAGCTCGCGATGAAGCGGCGATGCGCATAATTCGGGACGCCATATTTCCAAGACCGGGACACCAGATAGGCCAGGCTGATTACGGTTCCATTGAAGTGCGGGGTGCTTGTTGTTATTGTCAAGATCCCAATCTAAGGAAGTACATCGAGGATCCCACGACGGACATGCACGGTGACATGGCCAAGCAGATCTTCAAGGTGAAGGACTTCAACAAGAAAACACCTGAGCACTACGTTCTGAGGCAGGCCTCCAAGAATGGTTTCGTGTTTCCGGAGTTTTACGGCGACTATTTCATCCACTGCGCCGAGAACATGGCCTGTGGCTGGTGCAAGCTTCCGAAGGGTAAGTGGAAATCCGGGCAAGGAATTTCCATGCCACAGGGCACGATATCGGATCACTTGATGAAGCAGACGATCGAGGTCGAACGCACGACCAGCAGCGGGAGGAGAATAAAGGAGGAGATCCCGATCGACTCGTACGAGGTGTTTGAGGAGCACGTGCGGCAGGTCGAAGATGACTTCTGGAACCGCCGCTTCAAGGTGTACCAGGCTTGGAAGGACAGGTGGTGGTCACAGTATCAGAAGAAGGGATATTTCGATCTATTGACTGGCTTCAGGTGCTCCGGCGTGATGCGCAAGAATGAGGTCATCAACCTGCCTGTTCAGGGGGCGGCGTTTCATTGTCTCTTGTGGGCATTCATTCGTTTGGATGCCATACAAACAGAGGAGAAGTGGCGAAGCCGTTTGGTGGGACAAATCCACGACTCGATCGTGCTCGACATACATCCGGATGAGAGAGATCACGTGCTGAAGACTGTCCGTCGCGTGATGTGCAAAGATTTGCGGAAGGCGTGGAGCTGGATCACGGTACCGCTCGACGTGGAGATCGAGCTGTGTGACGTCGACCGTCCCTGGAGTGAGAAGAAAGCATATAAAGTGGTAGCGTAGGGGGTGTGTAATGCTGGATCCAGAGATGTTGCAATTGTTGAAAGAAGTACCCGCAGTACCAGAGAAGCTGTTTCGGGATATTTATAAGAATTCGGTGATCACCGGCTCTAAGGTTCTGGGCGGTTTCATCGAGGGCACATCTGATATTGATTTGATTGTGCCTCACAAATTCATATCTGAAGATGATTTGAGTGAGTATGCCGTTGGTGCTTCTGGAGCTGCTATCGACATGGAGCCTGATTACAAGCGAAGTTTCTATATTCACACTCAAAATGGAAAGGTCTACAATATTCTCATCATGCACTCCGATGAAGAGTTCTGGATATGGGTGACCACGACTACACTTCTGAAGACCTGAGCGACAAGCTCCCATTAATTGCCAAGAGCAGGGACATCAGGATCAGAATATTCTGTAAGTTCCGAAATGAATTAAAAGTTGCATTGGCCCGAGTTAAAGAGTTTATTGAGAAACCGAGTATTGCTGATGACGATCCACCGTTCTAGTATTTGACGGAAAAGGAAGGAATCACATGGAGCGAGAGAGCAAGTTTGTTCAGCTCGTGGCCAACGATGGACTGCTCACAGCGTTGGACGAGGATGGTGATGTGTGGACGTACATTGGTAATGCTTATGGATGGCGTCCGATGAACATGACGCGGCTGTCAGACAAGACCGCCGGACGCATGATGAAGAGCAAGTACAAGTCTTCGTATCGGTCACCACGTCTCCGAGATGACGATGACGATTGATTATTGTTGAACTTTTGTTGAAAGTCAACACCGCTCTTGAGAATAATAAAGTGAACTGGAGATCATGATGTCGCTTTATCACAGATACCGCCCTCAAGTTTTTGATGACGTGGTTGGCAACCAGCAGACCGTGAACACGCTGCAAGCCGACCTGGAGAAGAAGGACCGACCGCATGCCATGCTGCTTCACGGACCGACGGGCTGCGGGAAAACCACGCTAGGCAGGATCACAGCCAGCGTGCTGGACTCCAAGGGCAGAGACTTCAACGAGATCGACATCACGGACCTCCGCGGCATCGACAATATAAGAGAGATCAGGCAGCGAAGTCAGTTCAAGCCCATGGAGAGCAAGTGCACGGTGTGGTTGCTGGACGAAGTGCACCGTGCCACACCTGATGCCCAATCAGCGCTCTTGAAGATACTCGAAGACTCTCCGGCACACGTGTACTTCATCCTGGCCACCACTGATCCGCAGAAGCTGTTGCCGACGATTCTAAGTCGCTGCAGTCAGTACGAGGTCAAGCGGTTGGATGAGAAGCAGATGTTTCGTCTGCTTAGGCGTGTGGTGAAATCAGAGGAGCGGAAGTTGGATGACTCGGTGTACGATCAGATCGTGATGGACAGCATGGGCCACCCTCGCAACGCTCTACAGATCCTGGATCAAGTGCTCGCCGTGGACGAAGCGCAGCAATTGGAAGTCGCCAAGCACTCGGCCGAGCAGCAGAACAAGACCATCGAGTTGTGCCGTGTGCTGATCGACCGGGCACACTGGAAGAAAGTGAGCTCGGTACTTGGTGGACTGAAGGACGAGGACCCCGAGAAGGTGCGCTACGCCATTCTGGGATATTGTCAAGTTGTTGTTCTCAACAGCTCCGATGAGTCGAAGAGAGATGTAGCTGCGATCATAATCGAGGAGTTCATGGCCCCGCTGTATTCATGTGGGGCTGCAGGTCTTGTTTTTCATTGCTACAGTGTCACGAAGAGGTGAATCATGAAGACGAGCGAGCCGGAGAGCGAGAAGTTGAGATACAAGGATGAAGTGAACATCGACGAGTCCGCACTGGACGTGTGCTGGCTCAAGCAGCCTGATCTGATGCAGAAGTATGGACGCAACGCGGCTCAGATGCAGCGTCTCTACGACAAGGCCGAGGAGAAGCTGGAACTTTGCGTGGCGGATCTCGACGCGATCATTCGGAAGACACCCGAGGCGTACGGGATAGATCGGATCAGCGAGGAGAGAGTCAAGCAGGCCATAAAGCTGGTCCCGGAGTGGAAGCAGGCGAACGATGCTTTGATAGAAGCTCGTTATGAGCTCAACGTAGCCAGGGCAGTGGTAAAGTCGTTCGACCACCGCCGCGATGCCTTGGAGCACCTGGTCAAGCTCCACGGACTTCTGTACTTCGCCGGGCCCAGAGTTCCGCGCGACTTGACGAAGGAGTGGCAGAAGAACAAAAGCCAAGAGAACAATGATGCCGAGGTGGCCGCAGCGGTGCGGCGTCGTCGGTCTTGATCAACTTTTCATTTGATGCAAAGGAGACAACGGATGAAACCGAAGATGAGCTTCAAGGACAGAGTGGGCGCCGATAACGAGCGCGAGAAGAGCAGGGGAAGCAGTGGACACCTCGCTATTCCACGCGACATCACTATGCTGAAGGTGGCCGGCGGTGACAAGGTGAAGTTCGACTTTTTGCCCTATGTCGTGTCGGATGAAAACCACCCTTGCCGCAACGACGAGAAGGGTGTGGCTACACCAGGGGATGTCTGGTACCGCAGACCGTACAGGATGCACCGCAACATCGGTGTCAACAACAGCGTCATCGTCTGCCCGACCAGCGTGGAGAAGAAGTGTCCCGTGTGTGAGTACCGGTCGAAGCTGCTCAAACAAGGGAAGCAGTTCGATGACGAGGAGGTGAAGGCCGTCAAGCCGAGCGAGAGAAATCTCTACGCCGTCGTGCCGATCGGTCACAAGGAGTACGAGGAGGAAGTTCATCTCTTCGACATCAGCCGCAGGTGCTTCCAGGACAAACTCAGAGAAGAGACAGACGAGAAGCCGGAGTTCAGGGCGTTCTTTGATCCGTCGGAGGATGGCTTCACGGTTGCGATCCGTTTCAGCGAAGAGCAGCTCGGCAAGAACAAGTTTGCCGATGCATCCAGGATTGACTTTGAGCCACGCAAGGAGGGCTACGACGACAAGTTCCTGGAGGGCGTGCCGGATCTCGACAAGATCTTGATCATTCACCCGTACGAGAAGATCCGCCAGATGTTCTACGGTGCCGGGAAGGAAGCTGATGAGGTGGATGATGATGATCCGCCGTTTGATGCCGATGCTGCTCCGGCTCGACGTGGCAAGACTGAATCACGCTCTCGCCGCGATGAGAAGGAAGAGGAAGAGGACGACAAGCCCGCTCGTCGTGTCAAGAAAGAAGAGGACGAGGACGAGCCGCCCAAGAAGACCAAAAAGCCTGCCGATGATGACGAGGATGAACCACCGGTGAAATCCAAGCGGGCCACAAAGAATGATGACGAGGATGAGCCCCCTGCCAAATCAAAAAAGCTCTCTGACGACGAGGACGAGCCGCCCAAGAAGTCTTCGCGAAAGGACGATGACGCTTGCGTCGCATGCGACGGAAGTGGCGAGAACAGCAAAGGTCGCGTTTGTGCGCCTTGCCACGGTACCGGCAAGAAGGCCGAGAAGGAAGAGGACGAGGACGACAAGCCCACCGAGAAGTCTGGCAAAGAGTCCACGCGCAAGAGCAAGGACGAGTGTCCGAGTGGACACAAGTTCGGCGTCGACACCGACAAGAAGGATGAGTGTGACGCATGCAAGGTCTGGGAAGCATGCTATGACGTCAAGAAGGCCGCCAGAAAAGCTGGAAAGTGAGGGTTTGTAAATGAGCACGGGCATGTTTGAGCGGGAGAACGTGTTGGTTGGGGGGTACGTCTCCCGCTCGGCATCCGAATTATTCAGTCTCGCGGTGCTGAGCGAGGACACGACGCGGTCGAAGACAATCCGCAGATTAGTCGATGAGTACGTGACACACCGTCAATCTGCCGATGAGCTCGTAAACTACGTGGCTGGCGCGCGCGTCGAGCACTGGTGGAAGGTCATTCAGTTCGGCAGGAACCGGCTCACGTTTGCTCACTACCTCAAGGACACTGCGGTGTGGCTACACAACAGAGCGATTGGTCCCGCGTACGCTGGTAAGATCATCAACAGGATGAAAAAAATATATGCCAAGAAGACAGTTCAAGTCTGAAGACAAGTTGAGCACGCAGCTGCGCGAGCACACCCGTGAGGAAGTCAAGCCGGAGCGTGTCTATGATGGCAGTGATGACATGGTGATCAGTACTGGTAGCACGCTGCTTGACCTAGCAATAAGCGGTGGTAGATTTTCACGTGGGGGGCTGCCGGGTGGCATCCTGGTGGAGATCTTCGGTCCGCCTTCGTCTGGCAAGACGGTGATGCTCTGCGAGATAGCTGGAAACGTACAGAGACAGGGCGGCAGCGTGCTGTTTTTCGACCCTGAGGCGAGGCTCAACAAAGAGTTCGGACAGGTGATGGGTCTGAATACGTCCAAGATGGAGTACGAGAAACCAGACACGATACCGTCCGTGTTTCGTCCCATACGAAAGTGGGAGCCCAAGTCCTCGAACAAGAAAATCGTTCACGGCGTCTTTGCTGACTCACTCGCTGCACTCTCTACTGAGATGGAGATGGAGGACGAGGATAAGATGGGAATGCGCCGCGCCAAGGAATTCAGTCAGGAGCTGCGCAAGACGTGTCGCATCTTGACGGACAAGAATTTCCTGATGGTGGCCTCGAATCAGGTCAGACAAAACATGGATGCTGGTCCATACGGGTTGAAGTACAAGAGCCCGGGTGGCGAAGCCATCTCCTTCTATTCGAGTTTGCGGCTTCGCTGCATGAACCCTGAGAAGCTGCGGCGCAAGAAAAAGATCCGAGGCACCGAGTTCACTCGAACATACGGAGTCGAAGTTACGGTGGAGGTCTTCAAGAGCAGCGTGTGGGCACCATACCACACTGCACCGGTCGTCATAATATTTGACTACGGCGTCGACGACATCCGCGCCAATCTACAGTATGTAAAGACGGTCACGCAGAGCAGCACCTACGTGGTGGGCAATGACAAACTCAGTCTAGCATTAGACGACGCGATCGAAGAGGTCGAGAGCGGCCTGGTCAAGAAACTCCGCGATGAGGTGATCGAGTTGTGGCACGAGGTCGAGGAAAAGTTTATGGTGAAACGACAAATCAAGGAGCGAGATTGAACGAGATTGCCCGCCGTGCAGTGGAGGTACACCACTGACGTAGATTTATTCCGTGGGGGTCTAAGGACATTCACGGTACACTGGCCACGGCCACGGCGGGCAAAAAAATTTATAGGGGGCAAAGGATCATGGGGGGGAACGTGCAGGGCGCGATACCAAAACAAGCCTCGTTGTCCATTCCAGTCACGATATTCCAATGCGGCAAAGCCCCCTTCCACTTTCGAGAGGCAGTGCGATGAGGCAAACTACCGTGTGACTGATCCGCCGCAAGCTATACACAGTTCAACTTTTCAGTCTGGCTGGGCAAGTCGGACTTTGTACCAACAAAGACAGTTTCGTGATTGACTTCTTTCGAGCATTTCCGACGAAGCGTGCGGCGCAGAGATACATCGATGAGAATTATGGCCCGAGTAAAGATCTTTTCACACCCATTCCATTCGTACCGAGGGAATCATGAGAAGGCAAAAGTCATCAGCAACGGAAACCACGATCGTGGGGATCGACCTGTCCCTGAACGGTACAGGCATCTGCAGTGATGCTCTTCAGTCCGAAGGATCTGAAGGTGGTAAGTGTTTGTTCACTATAACAGCGGGATTCCTATTTCGTGAGATCACGTTCAAGAGTGTCACACCGCGGCACGAGAAGTGGGCGAAGATACGTGGTGTCATTCGTCAGGCCACGTCCGCTCCAGACACAGTGGTGATCATCGAAGGATACGCATTTGGTGGACAGGGCAACAACGTGATCTGCGGGGCAGAGATCGGCGGCATCGTCCGCATGGACTTGTTTACACGTGATGTGCCGTTCGTGGAGGTGCCTCCGTCCACGCTGAAGAAGTTCGTGTCAGGAAAAGGAAACATCAAGAAAAACCTGATGCTGAAAGAAGTCTACCGAGTGTGGAACATGAATCTCGACAGTGACAATCTGGCCGATGCCTTCGGACTAATGAAGATCGGTCAGGTGCTTCTCAAGAGAGAGACGGCTACCAAGGCTCAGCGTGAGTCACTCAAGAAGGTGGAATGGGAATCTGTCGTGAAAAACATGAGGTAGTCGTGAGACACCGATATCCATTGCCGTTCTTGGCATCCAGCAAATCAAAGCCTGCACCAGACACAGACTTCATCGTCGCCTATGCAGCCGCGTTCAAGGACTCTCAAGCACGCAAGTACGGCAAGGGTCACGGCGGGAAGGGCAGGATTCCGTGTCCGATTTGCAGAACAGTTGGCAGAGACGGTGTGTTGGTGTATCTCGTGTCATCCTACAGCGGGCACTTGCGTGGACAGTGCACCGAAGATGGTTGCGTGAATTGGGAGGAGTAGGTAAATGGACATCATAGTGGCACGTGAACGCTTCAAGCAGTGCAGACTCCAGTTCAGAGACATATTTGGTCGGGAGTTGAGTGACTTTTGGGATGTCCGAACACCACTCGGGCTGTCTCTCGGATTCGACATCACAAAGTTTGACAACGAGGTAATTAAGTCCGGCAAGAAAGCAATGAGCGCTGTAGTCCTAAAATGGTGGGGTCATGCAGGACACGAGCTGGTGAAGAAACTCATCGGGCTATAATTAATGCAGATGGATTGTGCTCACTTCATCGTGTACGAAGTTAAGAGAAAAGAGAAGACAAAGTGATTTATAAACTCACGCTTCGTAACTTTCAATCGCACGAAGACACCACGCTGGAGTTCAGCCGCGGCATCAACGTCATCGTGGGTTCCTCCGACGTGGGGAAGACAGCCATCCTCCGCGCGCTGCGGTGGCTCACATGGAATCGCCCTCAGGGACACGCGTTCGTGAGCACGTGGGGCGGTCCGACGGCTGTGGTGATAGAGACTGCAGAGGGTGACAAAGTTGAGCGCGTCAAGGATGAGTCGGACCGATACATCGTGGGCAAGACACCGCTGGCTGCAATAAGAACCGACGTGCCGGAGGAGGTGTTCAAGACCCTGAACATGTCCGAGCTCAATTTTCAATCTCAGTTTGACCAGCCATTCCTGTTGACCGACAGCTCCGGTGCCGTGGCACAGCACTTCAACTCCATCGCGCACCTCGACGCCATAGATTTGGGGTTGAAAAACATTCAGCAGCAGATACGTCAGTTGGATGCATCCATCGTGTCTGGATCTGCGCGTGCGGTTGATCTGGAGAAGCAGCTCAGCGGCTACGACTATCTAAAGGACATGGAGACTGACGTCACGCTTGTCGAGGGCATGGAGAAGCAGCGTGTCGCTTTGATGGTGAGTTGGTCACGTCTGGACACTGCTCTGTATGAATTGAAAGCAGTTGATGCAGAGATCGCCGATCAGCAAGTATTGCTCGATCTTTCTGATTCCGTGGATCTCACCTTCGACTTGATGAAGCAGCGTGATGAAGTAAAAGCGAAGTGTGCATCCTTGAACAACACCCTGAACGCGCTGGAAGAAACAGAGACGGTAATTGACAGCCAGCAAAAGTTGGTCGATCTCTCTGATTCTGTGAGCAGCACGCTTGACTCCATAAAGCAACACAAGGAAACTGAAACAAGGTGGGCCGCTCTGTGCGATTCGGTACTGAGGATCAATCGACTGGATGAGCAAGTTGAAGATCTGAACAAGTTGGTGGACTTGGAATTCGATGTAGGCTCGCTTCTACAGCTCGTTGAGTCAGGCAGGAATAGTAACACACGGCTCGGCGCTCTGAAAACACTCCTGGACGAGGTAGACGATAACAACAGGCAGTCGAAAGCGACCTTGGAAATGCAAAACAGGTTTGAGAAGATATTCCACGACAACATGGCTGTTTGTCCGCTGTGTGGGAAGTCACAATGAGAAGAAACAACAGCATGCTCAGAAAAGCCGACGCGATTCTCACTGATGACTGGCATTTGCGGGATGACCGCCCGGTGTGTCGCACGGACGACTTTGATAAAGCACAGTGGGAAAAGGTGTCGTTCGTGGCGCAGCTCCAGATCAAGCACGACTGCCCTGTGATCCACGCCGGCGATCTGTTCGATCACTGGAAGCCGTCTCCGTATCTCCTCAGCAAGGCGATTCAGTATTTGCCGGCCAGATTTTATACCGTAGCTGGACAGCACGACATGCCACAGCACAGTTTGGAGCTGATGGACAAGAGCGGCATCAACGTGCTTGCTGTGGGAAAGCATATTGAGTTGTTGTCAGGTGGGCACTTTGGCATGGAGCCGTACGTTTGTCCTTACCTGGAGCGTGGTGGTCGTCAGATCATGGTGTGGCACACGCTGACGTGGTCGGGTACTCGCCCTTGGCCCGGGTGCGAAGATTTGTCAGCTTTGGAGTTGTTGAAGATGTACCCCAAAGCTGATCTGATCGTGACCGGTGACAATCATCAGACGTTCGTGGAGGAGTACAAGGGACGGTTGCTGGTGAACGCCGGAAGTCTCATGCGCACAACCACCGATCAGATCGGGCACCACCCGTGTGTGTTTCTGTGGCACGCGGATATGAACACTGCCGAGCCGGTGTACTTGCCGATCATGGACGACGTGATCAGCAGAGAACACTTGGAGAGGAAAGAGGAGCGCGACCACCGCATCGACGCATTCGTGTCCAAGTTGGTGGAGGATCACGACGCTGGATTGTCGTTCGAGGACAACCTGCGTGAGTGGGCGAAGAAGAACAGGGTCAGGCAAGGCGTGATGGACATCGTGTGGAAGGCGATAGACAAGGAGTCTGTATGACAGAGAGGGAGTTGCTGGACATAAAGGCAAACATCGAGAAAGCCAAGGCGAAGGTGTCGGAGCTGAACGGAAAGCGGCAGTACATGATGGACGCACTCCGCACCGAGTACGACTGCAAGACCGTCGCTCAAGCTCAGGACAAAGCGGAAGAGCTGGCCAAGGACGCGGCCGGGACTCAAAAGAAGATCGACAAGAAGATGGCCGACATAGAGGAGCGCTACAATGCCGTGTACTGTAGAGACGTTGCGCAATCATCTGGAGCAGCAAAAGGGGCGCGCCCGTCAGATCGAAGATGACCTTGCTCGCACCAAACGAGACATAGAAGCAAACAAGAAAAGCCTCCACAAGCACGAAGAGGCTCGCGAAGTCATACGCACCGTGGGTTTGGCGACGCAGCAACAACTCACTTTCCACATCTCTGACATCACCACGCTGGCTTTGGAGGCGATATACCGGGAACCGTACAAACTGTCTGTTGAGTTCGTGCAGAGACGCAACAAGACGGAGTGCGACCTGACGTTTGAGCGCGATGGAAACAAGATCGACCCCATGTCGGCGTCTGGTGGTGGTGCAGTCAACATTGCCTCGTTTGCTCTCCGCATAGCATCGTGGTCGATGCAGCGTCCGAGATCCAGGAGTGTGATAATCTTGGACGAGCCTTTTGTCAATCTATCAGCCGACTTGGTGCCTAAGGCTTCTGAGATGCTGCGACAGATCAGCAAGAAACTCGAGCTTCAGTTGATAATCGTCACGCATTCAGATTATCTGATGGACGAGGCAGACAAGGTGTTTCGAGTCACCAAGCGCAAGGGTGTGAGTCAGGTGACGTGTTGATAGAGGAGAAGATATAAATGGTGGAGCAGTTGTTGGAGATAAAGAAGTGCCTCTTGGCTGACAAACTGCTGGTTGGAGAGATGAGAACGGCGGTTGAGAGTCTCGGCAAGAATCCCAAGCGTCCACTTGGCAAGGTGAATTCATGGTGGTGGTGGCTTGAGCCCGTTCACGGGTGCAATCTCGCGTGTGTCTTCTGTGGTATGCGGCTTTTCAAGAGGAATGATTGGCGCTTCGTGTCGATGGAGACGTGGCGTGTCACCATGAACATCATCGCCGAGCTGTCTCCGTATGGAAAAATAGGAATCGTCGGTGCCGGAGAGTCCACGCTGCATCCAGATTTCTACGAACTCGCCCGCGTGGTGGCAGCCGCTTGGTGCAGCGCCGTCTGTTGTGACTTGTAGACAGCAAGTGCGATATTTTTATAGGGGGGGAAATCTATGTTGCCTGAAAATAATGCATACGCCATTGTTGCCATGCGGACGATTCAAGACAATCCAAAGTGTGTGGCCAGAGTCATCATCCACAATGATGGTTGGGTTCAGATCGAAAAGATGACTCGCAAAAGTGTCATCGAGGAGTGGAAGTCAAAAGCGATCCGTCTCAGTCCGATGGATGTTCAAAGAATGATTGGACTGTTCGCCGATCCCAGCAAGTTCATGCCTGAATACGATGCTTCGCAGCCAGAACTTGATCCGCCATCCTGCGCTGGCTGCGGAGGAGAGATGTGCAAGAATGAAGAGGGCGGAGCTTGGACTTGTTTGAATTGTGGAAAAGGTTCAGGAGAGTGATAATAAAATGGCAGACAGAATCGGTGGGCACGTTGAAATAGGGACCAACGGAAAGGGTGAAGTTGTTTTCAATCATCCAGCCATGTTGGTTGACGAGAGTGGAGATGGACACATTATCTTCTCGCCGAATCAGGCCAGGGAGTTGGCTGCAAGTTTGCGCCGCAAGGCGGACGATGCCGAGGCTGAATTCATCGTAATTCACAATGGTAAGCTCAAAAGTGAATAGTTGAATTATTAAAAGCGCTTTACTTGTAGTCGACCGAGGGTTTATAGTTATTACCGACTTTTTGCACTTGTTCGAGACTGTGTCGCACAAGGCTGGTGAAAGCATGAGATACTGATGAGATCACGTCGAACAACACGACTTCCTTTTGATGAACAAAAGCATCGACAGCTTTTTGTCTGAAGTACAGGACGATCACGAGGAAGAGAGAAAACCTTTTCAAACTCTCAAAAATCGAAGGTGCTCAGCTTTTGCTATGATCGAGATCAAATCAGAAACCAAACTGCTTTGGGGTCACCCATTGAAAATATGGGACACGGGGCGCGAGATCAGGGTGCCACAGTTCGTGTTCCCGGTTCTCAATCACGCCGGATGCCTCATGGACAACAAAGCCACGTTGCTTCCCATCATCCTCTTGATATTCGATGACTACGAGCAACACGCGTTGCTGATAGACAAAGAGGGTCGCAACATAATGCTAGTGTTGGGGCCGGATCTCTCTGGCCCGGCCGAGTGCAAGTGCACCTGCAAGACGTGTCGAGAGCAGCATCAACCAGACGACGACACACCACTTCCGCAGCAAGGAACCCGCAACAGAAACGTAGATCCCCGACTCAGTGACAAGCTGGTCAGAGAGTTGACCGCCAAGAGGAAATACAGGTGAGAAAAAAGTACCCGTTCGATCTCGAGCCGAAGACCGCCGTGGCCACGGTGCCCAAGAACGGCAACGGGCACAATGGAAATGGAAAGGACAGTGGCAAGAACGGTGGTCCCCTCGATCTGAACGAAGCCTTCGCACTGAACGCCGAACGACAACGCCGCATCAACGAGGTCTTGATCAAAGCGATGGAGGCCGAGGGCAACACCTCTCCGAAGGTCGAGTTTCCCTGGCTCGGCAAGATCAAGCACCCGGGCAAGCGTGCCTTCCTGGCCATCTACGGACGCACGGGCAACATGACGTTCGCGTGCAAGATGTCCGGTGTGACCCGCAACACGGCGCGTGGCTGGGCCATCAATGATCTCGAGTTCAAGGCCATCTTCGAGAACGATGCCAAAGAGGCAGCGTGCGACTATCTTGAAAAAGAGGCGTGGCGGAGGGCGACCGAAGGCACGATGAAGCCCCAGTATCATCAAGGCAAGGTGTGCGGCTTCACGCGGGAGTTCTCGGACACGCTGCTCATATTCCTGCTGAAGGGCAACAGACCGGAGAAGTTCAGAGAGAACGTCTTTCTGCCTGGAGCAGGCGGGCCGGTCGAGATCAACATCGTCTACAAGGACACGGGAGGTGGGAATTGACGCCGAGGTGCTCGATGTGCCGCAGGCCTGGGCACTTCAGGGTGGCGGAGATGCGCGGCTTCAGGCGGGACCAGCCGGCCAGATACTGTCGTGAGTGCCTCAAGATCGTCGAGGAGTCCAAAGAGACCTACCACGAGGGTCTGGCCGAGCCACCGCACAACCACACCACGCTGTCCGTCGTGTGCGTGGTGGGAGGGTCGATAAGGAGGGGGTTCGCGTAGGATCATGAGCAGAGATCGCATGACGGACCTGACCGAGGAGGGGATCTGCGGGGTGTGGTCCGAGCCCACCGCAGACTCGATCATGGAGACGAGGAGGATGGGCGACGCGCTGCTCGGCAAAATTGACCGCACCAACAGGACCGTGATCAACATCATCTTACCCAGCGGGCGCGGTGCAGGCAAGACAGCAGCAATGAAAAAGGCCTTGGGAGTGATCGACATCGACAAACAGGATTATCAAATACGCGACGCACCGAAGGGCCTGTCAGAATGAACAACTGGAATCCAACGTCCTGGCCAGCCATAGTCAAAGGCGACGTCGAGGGGCACGAGTTCCGCGGGAATCAGTACACCGCGGGAGTGGAGAGTGCAAGAAGCACGGTTGTTGCGCACGGAAAAGAGACAGGCAACGAGCGCGTGATCGTGCTGGATCAGCATGGTGGCGTGGTGGGTGATCAAAAAGGCCACTTCTTTGGAGCCACCGTCTCGCAAGAAGTGGAAGCAAAGATGAAGGATCCCACAAATCAATTGTCCGTGGTCCACAACCACCCGGCGGGCCGATCACTCTCTGGTGGCGACGTGCGGTATCTGGCGGAGCACCCCGGGGTCAAGTCCATCGAGGCGGTGTCTCATCACGGGGCCTCGTTTCTGGCGGAGAGGGGCGGGAAGTTCAACGCCAAGCAGATGGGAGAGCAATACGACCGCGCGTACAAGAACGCAAGGGAGTCGCTGCTGAGGGACAGAGACGACGGGAAGGTCCTTCAGGATGATCTGGAGCACATGGTGGATCACGCCACGGTGGAATCTTTGGGGCGCTCCGGCAAGTTGCTGTACTCGGCCAATCTTTCAGGTCCGATGAAAGATTCGGTGGACAAGCATCCAGCCGAGTTCGAGAAGGCAGTGAGGGCGGCGGTCAAGAGCGCGTATTTCAAGAAGAGTGAGGGAAACGATCATCGTAGACGAAGCAACAAAGATCACCAGAGAGGAGTGAGACAAGATGGTGGAGTGGGGCTTGGTGCCGCTCCTACAACCACCAATGCCTCCTCAATCATTGGGCAGGGCCATCGGTCACGTTGACATCATTCGCGCCATACGTATGACCAGCCGATCAGAGACACCAAAAGAGACACTCAAGTCAGACAGAGGTATTTCACCCGACACCAGCCACACATCCACACAGCAGAAGCCGTCATCTATCCATACACCGTAGTCATATACTCAACCAAGCAGAGCACTCATAAAGAGGGAGAGCAGAACAAGGTGCGCAGAGGCTACAACACGCAGCAAGAGCGCAAGTACAAGGTGGAGCTCAGTGATTGCGCGCTGAACCCGCAACAGAAGCTCTTCATAGACTGCACGGCCAAGCGAACGGTGGTCAGGGCAGGCAGACGGGGCGGCAAGACGAGAGGTGTGTCGGAGAAAGCCGTGAAGCGCTTCCTGCAGCCGAAGTTCAACAGAGTTCTGTACGCGGCGCCCACTCAAGAGCAAGTCGAGGCCTTCTGGTTCAGGGTCACGTCGATACTGCTGCCACTGATAGACGCGGGCGTGTTCAAGAAGAACGAATCCGAGCACACGATAGAGCGCCCTGGAACACTGCAGCGCATCAGGGCGAAGACTGCGTGGAACGCGGACACGTTGAGGGGCGATTTCGCGGACTTGCTCATACTGGACGAGTGGCAGTTGATGTGCGAGGACGCGTGGGAGTTGGTGGGCGCTCCGATGCTCCTGGACACGAACGGTGATGCAGTCTTCATCTACACTCCACCCAGTCTGTGGACGAGACGAAAGTTCACGAGCAAGGCGAGAGACCCACAACACGCTGCCAAGATGTTTGCTGCTGCGAAACAAGAAGAGCTCAGAGCGTCGACCGAAGGGCGAGAAAGCAGATGGAGGGCGTTTCACTGGAAGTCGAGCGAAAATGGCTACATCAGTGCGGAAGCACTCAAAGAGATATCCAAAGACATGACGTCGATAGCAAAGCGCATGGAGCTCGACGCCGAAGACGTGACCGAGGCACCGGGAGCGCTCTGGACACGCGACATAATAGAAAGATACAGATTGCCCGTCGCACCGCCTGAGTTCGACCGCGTGGCGGTGGCCATAGACCCTTCCACCACGTCGGGTGGAAACGAGGCCGGCATCATGTGCGGTGGCAAGACGGCCGATCACGGGTACTTGGTGGAGGACGCGTCCATGCAGGGCAGTCCGCTTGATTGGGCCACCAAGGCCGTGCACGTCTTCAAACGACACAAGGCGGACTTCATCGTGGCGGAGAGCAATCAAGGCGGCGAGATGGTCGAGACCACGATACACATAGTCGACGGCAACGTGCCAGTCACGCTGGTGCATGCCAGCAGGGGCAAACAAGTCAGGGCAGATCCGGTCAGTGCACTCTATGAGAACGGCAAGATGCACCACGTGGGCTCGTTCCCCGAACTGGAGGACGAGCAGTGTCTGTGGGTGCCAGGGCAGCCATCTCCGAACAGAATGGATGCACTCGTGTACTTGGCGACGCACCTGCTCATAGAGAACGCGTGCTCGGGCTTTCTGGACTACTACAGTCAGAGAGCTGAGCGCATGGGCAAAGAGCAGGCAAGGGAGCAAATCAGTGCCTAAAACGAAGAACACGTGTATTCAGGGGGCTGTCATACACCCAACAACTCTTGGAGGCTCGCCTGGGTGCGGTTGTTGGGAGATAGTCCGTGGGTTTATACGTCTCGCCCGCGTTGCAGTCAGCCACGGACTGTATACAGTGTGTGACCACAGTCCGTTCTGTCGCACACACACCTCCACCAGGCAGAGTCTGGTGACCTGTGACGCGACACCTCACCCCCCTGCTGCCTATAACCAGCCACCGATTCGGTATAGCAGTCCTTGGGTCCGAAGGTTTGGTGGTGTCAAATGAACCCTCGTTCTGTCATACATATGGCGCGGTGCAGGGAAGCACGTGTCTCGACTCTGCAGCATGATGTTCGAGGGCGACAAACGGACTTTGGTTCTGTCACACGTGATGAAGTTGATGAAATGCATCGGAGTGAGTCTGCTTTGCGTCTTTGATGCTGCTGTATACACCTTTGCACATCTTGTTGTTGCTTTGTTCTTTGTTGTTGAGTCGTTCTCTGTGGTTTGCACTTTGACCTTCCATGATTTGCTCTCCGGTGAGCGGCCGTGACGGTGAAACGGTGAAATAGATCATATGAGGAGCTGATATGAAGAACATGAAGTTAGGAAGACATGGGTTTATCGGAACAGTAGCAGGTATCGCGGTCGGGGGTAAAGATTGGCTTGAAGGCCGCGACCACCATCTCTCCGGTGAGTACGCAGGTTGACCCGCCCATCGACGAGGACGGACTTTCGTTCAGCCCGAGCATGAGCCCATCGGATTCGTTTTCGTTCGGGCCGGATGGTGAGGATTGAAGTGAAATTGATTTCTTTACTTACGCTGGAAAAGGAGAAACTGAGATGATGACATTCAGAAGTTCACGAATCATTTACTACGGGCCCCATGCCTGTGAGCGGTGTGGGCGAATGATCTGCAAGATGGCCTTGGAGAACGGTGGAAACGCATTCGATTATCCCGATGGTCCGATTTATCCGAATACCGAGTGGCACCCTCACGTCTGCGATCCTGACACGCCCAAGACAGAGAACAGCGCGCGGGCCACACTGCGCACGGATCCACCCACTGGCAGCGTGAAGATCCCTGAAGTAGATACGAACACACCCATCGACAAGGCGGTCTTCGGTGATGCTCAGTGTCAAATCACACTGACATTGACCAAGCAGGGGCCTTCTCAAATGATGATTGAGACTTTCTTCGAGCCTGACAATCCATATCACATGTGGCCGGCAGATCACTATGAACGGATGCAGGGTGCCCTCAAAGGACTCTTGCAGCAGATGGAGGATGGAACAGTATGACCCGCCTCGGAAGATCGATCGAAGACAAGAACCTGTTGTTGAAGGAGCTTCACGAAATCGAAAAAGCAGAGAAGTCTGTTGATCAGATGTCGCCGGAGCAGCTCTTCAAGGCAATGCTCCCTATCTCTGGCACGCCCCGCAAATCCAAGCCAGGAGACAGGATAGAATTCCCGACCGGCCGGACCTACAAGGTCGGTCCCCGTGGCAACCTGATACGCTTGCAGGAGGAAGAATCGTGAAACCCACCATCGGCAGGATCGTGCATTTCAAAGGAGAGAGCGGTGTTTGTCTGGCTGCGGTAGTGACCGCCATCCACGACAATCAAGAAGAGATCGAGCTGGTCGAATTTTTTCCTTATCATCATGGCAGTATACACAGTCATCACAGCCAGTCAGGCGTTCGCTTTGGAGACGCGGTCGGGACCTGGCACTGGCCCGAGCGGGAACCTGCGGATGTCGTCGCCGTCGATTGCAGTGCTCAACCGACGGCGGTGGAAGATTCTTCTGCTGGATGTGCACACCGTCGGATCACGATCGAGTTGAACGAGTTGCCTGACGGCGGCGTGCACACGACCAGGATCGTGGAGCCAGGAACGCCGTTCAAGGATTGGGACGCCCACCACGTGAAGTGCCTGCTGCAGGAGTTGATCAACCTGACGCGGGACATGACGGAGCATCGACGTGACTGATTCCCAACGCGAGCATTGCATCGAGGAGGGGATGCGGGAGGTCGCCATCGTCTCCCGCATGTACGTTCGCGGCAAGTCTCACGTTGAACTCGACGACATCCGGCAAGACGGGATGGTGGGGATGTTGCAAGCTTTGGTGAAGTTTGATCCGCGGCGAGGGACCAAGTTCGCGTCCTTCGCCAACCGTCGCGTATCGGGATCCATCCTGGATGGTGCTCGAAGGACAGACGTGCTCGAACGCAATCATCGAAAGCGAGTCAGGGCTGGGATTGATCGATCCCCGTCGTTCATCCATCTCGACGATTCGGACCACACCGTTGATCTCCCGGTCGCCTCGTCGGCTCACCAGATCGAACTGCAAATAGATCTGCGCGCTGCCGTCGCTCGTTTGCCTCGGCTTCTGCGCAGGGTCGTCACGATGTATTATTTCGACGACATGCCCATGCACGAGATCGCCCGTGTTTTGGGGGTGTGCAACAGCTGGGTGAGTCAACTGCTCTTGGAAGCACGACTTCGGCTGAAGGAAATCCTGGAGGCAAGGCAAACAAGATGAAAGATCTCACTGAATTGAGAAAGGAGTCGTCATGGTGACCGAACTGAAGAAGCAGGAAGAGGAGCCCGAGGGCAAAGTCGACGTCGAGGAGGGATCTGCCGAGGAGAAGCTGGTCTTCCACCGCCAGCGAGCGGACAGGTATCTGGCGCTGGGCTCGACCCGCCTGGCCAAACACCATACCGAGATGGCTCAGAAGTTTGAGGGCGAGATTGCGGCCAGGCAGGATTTGACGAAGGGCGGCCCTGGGTCTGGAAACTTCGGGCATGAGGGGCGGCCAGGCGAGCAGGGTGGGTCCGGAAGCGGGTCCGGCGGTGGAGGAGCGGGAGAATGGTCACATCTATTTCCGATTCGAGAGCATGAACTTCACCCTGATCACCACGATAAAGGGCATGAAGACAACCGCATGGTGAAGGTGGGAGGTGAGAAAGCTGGATATGCCCGTTTCAAGGAGGACAAGAATAAAGGAACGAAGGGCTGGGTTGCCCACGGTCCAAATGGCAACCCTATCACTGGTGTCAAATATCCGGACAGGGAAGGTGCCGTTCGGGAAGTTATCAATCGTCGTATTGAAAATAAAAATAAGTCCGAATCCTCCGACCTCCACGAGCACGACCAGATGTTTGCCGGCCACCAGCCCCTGCCCGAAGCCTCGGCCCAGTGCGGCGCGACCCACGGGGACTTTCCCGCTGCTGTTCCCCTGGCGCAGACGTTTCACGATCTCGCCCCGGCCGTCCAGGCTTCCGATCACTCCTCGATGTTTACCGGCATCAGACTCGCTCCCGAGACGAACGTCTTCAAGGGGCTGATCATGAAGGGCGGGCCAGGCTCGGGAAACTTCGGACATGAAGGCAGGCCAGGCGAACAGGGCGGATCGGGAGGAGGAGAAGGCAGTTCTGGTGATGGAGATAAAAAGGAAGGTGATACTGCACGCGGTCCAGCTTTGACTGAGGCGGGCTACAAGCAGCGCAGTGTTCCTGCTCGCCCGGATATGGCTTATTATGACAAGCCGGGGCAAATGGAATATCGTGGTAAGACCGTTAGTGGGATGCATCAAATTTCAGTTGATAAAGAGACAGGCAATTGGAATCATGACTTTAAGATAAAAACATCCAATCCAGACTCAACTGCCGTTGGCAGCAGTACTTCATATCTTCGAACGGTTTCGGTATCGAGTGGAAAAGGGGGTGACAAGAGTCTTCAATGGTATCTATCCACAAAGAAATCTGAATCCTCCGACCTCTACAAGGATGACTTCTACCTCCCTCCTGGTGTTGACGTAATTCCTGCTACTGCGGATTTAGCGTCACTGATCCCCGAAGGTAAAGCTGAGACGGATATGTCCGAAGCCGCCCTCTCCACGCAGGGCAACTCGGGCAAGACGGGTGAGGTCATCGTGACTACACAGGAGTTGACGGACAAGAACATCCTCGACACCGCTCCCGCGGAAGAAGTCTTCACTTCACCTGAAAAGCCCCGCCTGTTCAAGACCAAGAACGACGGCGTGATTCAGACCTACCGGATTCCGACGGGCTTCGTCGTCGAGTACAAGGACAAGCTCGGCGCCAGGTTGGAGCACCACGAGTTCTCCACCGATCGCTCGGCGCGGGACACAGCGATCTATCTGGTGGCAAAGAAATAACGAAATGAAACTCTTCGGACTTTGGATAACGACCGACGCGCTGCAGCGCAGGCTGATCCGCGCCGTCAGGCATGAAGTCGAGATACGGACCATCAAGACTTGCGCTGATCACGTCCGGCAGATCTATGAAGACAATCACCTTGCTGGCCACCACAACATCGACAAGCGGATGGCCTTGCAGGTCGCCGAGGCATCGCTGAAACAGCTGTACAAAGACACGCAGGATCAATTCACACCACCACGGGAACCTGTAATTCAAGAATGATCATGGAATCTGAAAAAGTACCCGTAGTCCAACAGCATGATTGGGCTTGGGCGATCACTGATGAGCAGAAGCGCCCGGATGGTATGTTGCGCATCCGGTGTCAGACGGATGGATTGATCTTGGTGATACCGGTCGAGGAGATAAAACGCATGGAGCGGATTTATAAATCGCTTTGGATGAGAAGGAACTGACCCGATGGCTGCCAGCATCAACACCAATCTGGTTCGTAGAACGGACATGTCGGAGATCGCCAAGAATCCAGGAGCATATCTGACCGCCCGCAGTCAGTCCTTGGCGGGTCAGGCCGCGCAAGCCCTCGGTGGTTTCTCGACGGGCTTCATGCCTCCGGGTGAGCCGTTGGCGCCTTACGAGCGGGACATGGCGAACACCCGCAAGTGGGATTATCCATCGTCGTACAACATCCAGTTCATGCCACGGGCCGGACTGACGGGCTTCGACGTTCTTCAGGCGATGGCTGCTTGGGATCCGGTCAGGTATTGCATCGAGGCGAAGAAGAACAAGATCAGAGGACGTGAATGGGCCATCGTGCCGATCGAGGCAGAACGCGACAAGATCGACAAGTATCAGGACAAGATGGAGGCGTTGACTAAATATTGGATGAAGCCGAACGGCAGGGATTCGTTCGCTATCTGGATCGCGGCGTTTCTTGAAGACTCGTATCTATACGACGCGGCGACGATCGCCCGCTGGCCGACCCGGGATGGCAAAGGTGTTGCCGCGCACGAGGTCTTGTCGGGGAGGACGATCAAACCGCTGATCGACGTCACTGGTCGCCCGCCCGCTCCACCCTACCCGGCGTTTCAGCAGATCATAAAAGGTGTTGTCTATGAGGGCTTCACCCAGGATCAGATTTTGTACTGCGTTCGGAATCCGTCGAACGACAGTCCATACGGCATGTCTGAAGTCGAGTGGCTGCTGCTGAACATAAACATAGCTCTTCGTCGGGACATCTATGATTTGAACTACTTCACACAGGGAAATGTACCGGCTGGTTTCGCCACGTTGCCGAAGGAATGGTCGATGACGCAGATCATGGAATTCACGGACAAGTTCAATGCTTCGATCGTGGGTGATCCGAATCTTCGCAACCGCCTTCACTTCATGCCCGACGGGTTCAAGCTGGAGCGAATGATCGAGCGTGACATGTCGATCAAGGTCACGAAGATATCCGAGTTCATCGTCCGTAGGTGTTGTGCCATCTTTCACACCAGCCCCACTCCGTACGTGTCACAGATGAACCGGTCCACGGCGGAGACAGCCGACACGGCGGAAGACGAAGCCACAGAACCACTCTGGAACTTCATCGAGGATATCATAACGAACGAAATTCAGACCGTTCAGGGCATGCCACAGCTTAGGTTTATATTCACTGAAGAGCGGACGACGGACGAGAAGGCACAGGCCGAGAAGGATGTCATGCTCGTCAAGAGCGGCATCATTTCCATCGATGAGGCCCGGATGAACGCCGGCAAGAAGCCCATCGGGATCCCGAATGGTATCATGTCGCCGACTGGCTTCATACCGATCGAGGGCGAGGCGAAGGATTATCAACAGCAGTACAAGAGTTATTTCGAGAAGCACCCGAATCAGGATACTCAGACCGAGACCACCGCAGCAGCCACCGCATCAATGCAAAATCCAACCTTGCCCGAAACGCCGCTTAGTACTAAACCGGTCGTGCCACCCGCAATAGGTGTCAAGGCCGCGCCGCAATTAAAACCTGTCGTTAAGCCAGTGGCCGGCGGTAAGGCAGGCCCCCCGGCCACGAAGCCCGAGTCCAAGGCTTTGGCTGCAAAGACAAAAGTCGAAAAAGGTGACGGCACCGAGGGTGGTTGGTACGGAGTTGATCTGGATGGCACGCTGGCCGAGCATACGAAAGACAAATCGGTCATAGGTGATCCGGTACCGAAGATGGTCGAGCGGGTCCAGCAGTGGCTTGGCGAGGGCAAGGAAGTCCGCATCCTGACGGCCAGAGTCAGCAGCCCGGATTCGGCGCAGAACTGGCAGACAGAGAAACTGATCCGTGACTGGTGCCTGGAGCATATCGGCGTAGCGTTACCGATAACGAACGTAAAAGACCGGGACATGGTTGAGCTTTGGGATGACCGTGCAGTTGGTGTCGTCCGTGATACCGGAGAAGAGAAGCTGGCGAAGGTAGACGAGCTGTTCTCCGAGGTTGAATATGATTGTGATAGCGTGGACATAAATAAGTGCGACGTTGAGCTTCAGACGTGGCGCAAGTTTGTCCGCAACCGGATCAAGCAGGGAAAGCTGCTGCGCAAGTTTGAGACGAAAGAGATTCCTTTAGATACGGCGCGGGAGATCCAGGAGCAGTTGGAAGCTATCGAGAAGGGTGAAGATATTAAAAAAGTCACCTACCCCAAGAAAGATCCCAAGCTGGAAATTATACGTAAGCGGTCTGAAGAGCGGATGAAGGAAATCTTCGCCCGCATGTTCGCCGAGCAGGCTCAGGTGGTTATCAGTACGGTCAAGTCCAGGGTGCCGAATGTCTGAATTGTCCCAAGACGAGATCCATGCCATTATCAATGACATCGACTTGGATAAGATAAGCCAGAAGTATGCGCCGCAGATAGCTGACCTCTGGCGTGACGTAGTTGCTGCAGGTGGCTCGGCTGCACTAGGTACGATCTTGCCTGAGGACAACTTCGACATCCGTGACGTGAACACCGAGGACTTCATCCGCAGTCGACGGCTGGGCGAGAAGATAGTCCGAGACCTGGATGACTTCTCCAAGCAGCTGGTGAATGGAATAGATAACACCACCCGGACGCGGCTGCTGGGGGTCTTCAACCAGGCGCTGGCGGATAAGTCTGGTCTGCAAGGAATTACGGAAGGGCTAAAAGATACGTTCTCGGGTATGGAAGATTGGCGTGCGAAGATGATCGCGCGTACCGAGACTGGCTACGCACTTCAATGGGGGCAGGTTGAGGGATACGCTCAGGCGGGTCTACAAGCGGTAATGGTATCGGACGGTGACGGTGATGAGGACTGTGCTGCGGTGGATGGTTTGATCATCAGTCTGGAAGTGGCGCGGCAGTATCCACTCTCACACCCAAATTGTGTACGTAGCTTCCTTCCGATGCCCGGTGACTTCGGGCCGGATGACTTGGACGACGATGAGTTCCTAGCTGCGGTAGAGAAGGTTGAGACTGCCATACTTCAGAAGCTGGAGAAGTCTAATCCGGAGGGTATTAACCAGTATACGTATGGTGGTGGCCACGGAGAAGAAGACGAGCTGATCTCGGACGAGGCTAAGCAGGCACTCAGAGATTTGAAGACTGGCAAGAAGATCATTTTTAATTCCGAGAACCACACCGACATCCCTCCCGTAAAGGGGTGGAAGCACGCAGTATCCATACTGCGTAAGAAGGGGTTGGTGCCGGAATACAGTATGCACCTCGGGCCGGGACCGAAGCGGTGGTTCATATACACGGTTCGGATGAAGTCTGCTCTAGCGAAGAGGTTTGATGAGAACCAGGAGCGGGACGAGAGCGGCCGGTGGGTATCCGAAGGTGGTGGCCAGAATGCCATCTATGATAAGGAAAGCAAGACCTGGAAGCAGAAGAGCGGAAAGGATCTGCCGGAGCACTTTCAGCACATACGAATCCCTCCGGGTTGGAAGAACGTACGATATAGTGAAGATCCCAATGATGACATCCATGCTGTTGGAGATGACAGCAAGGGCCGTCAGCAAACCATATATAGCAAGCCCTGGAAAGAGCAACAGGCGACGGCAAAGTTTGCCCGTATAGAGGAGCTCGACAAGGAAGAAGGGCGAATCTCGTCAGACGTCAACCGGGACATACAGTTCGGTCGTAATAAGGAAGAGGCCTGCGCACTTCGTTTAATTATGAGAACCGGCCTTCGTCCTGGAGGTGAGAACGATACTGGTGGTGCGGTAAAGGCCTACGGGGCCACGACGCTTATGGGAAAGCACGTGGTTGGTGACAGTCCCAATAATGTGCGGCTGGTGTTTGTCGGTAAGAAGGGTGTTGCGCTGGATATTCCGGTAAACGACCGCGCGGTAGCCAGGGATCTCTTGGCTAGGCGGGATGCTGCGGGCCCGAGTGGACGAATATTCAACACGACAGCCGGGAAGGTACTCGACTATACGCACGTGCAGGATCATGGTGGATTTCAGACGAAGGACTTTAGGACCTTACTCGGCACACGTACGGCTCAGGAGGTGGTTGCCAGGATGCCTGCTCCGTCTGACGAGAAGACATACAAGCTGGCCGTAAAGGATGTGGCGAAAGCGGTCTCTGCCAAGCTGGGGAATACACCGACTGTAGCTCTTCAGTCCTATATACACCCGGTAGTATTTTCGAAGTGGCTCATAGGTGCTCATATTGGCAAGTTTGAGAATACTGATTTGGAGAAGGACTGGAACGAAGAAGACCACCCGCGTGGAGAGGACGGGAAGTTTATCGGAGGCGGAAGTGGGGTGCCCAAGCATCAGAGAGATATGCGATTCCCGACCAAGTACGGTCCGGGTACGAAATATCTGGATAAGGGTAGATATTGTGAGACTGACGCTGCCAGGATAGAGAAGGGCGTGCCAGAAGACGTGTTACGTCGCGATCTGAATGAGGATGGCAACCCTGTAGATATCTTTACGGCTATTGCTGGGCCTACGGAAGTAGACACACCTGAAGGTATTGTAGTGAATGATTACGGTGAACGTAGAGGGCTGTGCTATGAGATGGCTGCAAAGTTTGTAACCGACAACCCGGACTGGAAAGTGGTTCACGCTACGTTATACCCTCAGATTGGCAATTTTGAGAATTCTGTTTACTTTCACGGTTTCGCTGAGAAGGATAACGTAGTCTTTGATCCGGTATTTAATAAGTTTTATGACAAGGGTGCGTATTACAAGTATTATGCCATAACGGATGCTCGGTCATTCTCAGTCGCGCAAGTATATAAGCAGATGTCAAAGACTAGAAGATGGGGTGCGTGGGATGCCAGCTGATACTTTTACAGTAGTATCACTATCTGGCAGGCCCGTGGATGAGGCGACCCTTGCCAGGCTTAGGAAGCAGCTGGGTGAAGAGAAGGTTGAGAAGTCTGCCATAGCTTTCCCACAAGCTACGTTTATCGGAGCTGACGAGCCGGAAGATTGGCGTGCTATTCTTGCCGATGAGCCCGATGACGACGAAGAGCTGGACGTGACACCACCGGAAGTGGTTGCCATGCTCGGCTTCGACCCGCTGGAGTTTTCTGAAGAGCCTGTAAAGAAGTTCAACGACGTGCATGACGAGCGAGGCCGCTTTGCCAGTAGTAGTGGATCTGGAGAATTTATTGGAGAGGGTGATATCCCAAGTTCAAGTGATATAGATAATTGGAAGAAGCTGGATGATAACTATATCCGTCAGATGGCCGTCGGCAGTCCAGCATCTGACCGAGCAGTATGGCTAAAGCAGCAGGTTGAGAAGGATCTCCAGGATCGGCTATCGAAGCTCAGTCTAGAAGACAGGGCTGCGTATGATGCGTTTACGAAGGTATTTACACTTCGCGCAGATGATTATCCAGTACCACTTTCACCAGAAGAACAACTTGTTCACTCATGGGCAAGTACTTCACTGGATAATAATCCGACGGCTATGGTTCTTCAGGCTGCAGCTAAGAAGGAGTTTAATCTTACTGGTGCTACACTAGACCACGCTGGTGAGCATATTAGTGAACAGTATGGAGAGTGGGTTGTTAAGCCAGAAGCCGATCTTCAGATGAAAGGGGCACGCGTATTTCTTCGCACGATGTATAACCAGACGCAAGACTTTTATGCGAAGAACGGAGTTACTGAAGTCACCGTATTTCGTGGACTTGGACTACCACAAGAATCTGTAACGGCAGAGATGCGAAGTGCCCTAGATTCTGAGCGGGTAGCTGTCAAGACGCTGACGCTTCGTATGCAACCAATGTCGTCATTCTCTACGAATGTTAATACGGCGGCTAATTTTGTTGGCAGTAAGGACGATATGTACCCGATGATACTTGCCGCCAAGATTCCGGTCAGTAAGATTATCGCCACTCCGAGAACCGGATTTGGTTGTGTAAACGAATCAGAGGTAGTCGTACTCGGAGGCGTTACTAAAATGCACGCCGTATTCTCATATAACCAGGAGAACTTTTTTGACGATACAGAGAGTATGGATCCGAAGTACATCGTCCGTCGGTTGAAGGGAAACTGATGATCAACATAGATGCTCTGCCAGATAACCAAGACTGGCTGAAGATGACGTGGGATCTCCCGCCTTATAAATCGGAAGCATTCCTGGCGGCCGTGAAAGATCTGGACGCATTCCGGAAACGGCCCGTTTACCGGTTTGCAGTCGGTTCTGGGCTGATAAAAGACGACAAATGGGTCGGACGAGACTAGCAAACGTGCAAAAACAGCTCGGAACTCGTCCTTACAGCTCGGTAGACGTTTTTGGGACGTACCCCCACGTGCTACTATTCGGATCGGTTTTCCGACCCGGCTCCGTCAGTTAAGCGTAAAATTAGGAGATTGGAAATGCCGTACCCTACGATCGAGTCTCTGCCGGATCCGGTCAAGCAGCTGCTCCCGAAAAAGCAGAGACAGTGGCGTGCCATATGGAATTCTGTTTTTAGTCGCTGTACGGATAAGGGGGGAGATCCGAAGAAGTGTGAAGGGCAGGCGTTTGCTCAGGCGTGGGGTGTCGTAGGAAAGAAACTGAAGATGTCCGAGGCGGAGATTACTAAGGCTATCGAAGAGTCAAAACTTCAGAAGTGGGATGAGTCCGAGCACCCACGTGCAGAGGAGGGTAGTTCTGACGGCGGACAGTTTGTTAGTTCAGAAGATAGCGGTAGTGGTGGTGGAGAAAAGACACCGTCTGTAAAAACTGGGGGACGAATCAGTATAAAGGACTATCCGGCCGATGCGAAGGAAATCACACCTGAGATGAGGATGGCTCAGGCGAAGTATTCCGACATACGCTCAAATATGAGTAAGAATCTGAGAGTCATCTCGGAAGATCGGGCCAAGCTCGTGCCGGTTGTCGGAAAGATGTCGGAAGAGAATGCGGGCAGGATTATCTTCAACGCGAACGAGCAGCTTCATAACTATACCGGATATCTGGCGGGAGATACTACGTTTCGGGCCCGGGACTATGTCGATCGCGTCGGTACCATATTGCGTGATCCGTCACTAAAGGACTTGGATGCCGGATCCGTAGACGCCATGATGCAGGACTCGGTTCAGAAGCTGGTATATCAAGAAGTCGAATCTAACCGCCAGCAGTTCACCGATCATGGTATCAGGCACCTGGTTGGTAATGCACTCAGGGCTGATGACATCATGGTGAAGATGTCTGACGGGCAGGTATCTGCAGAGGATCGGCTGGCTCAGCAATTCATAATGGTCAATCATGACATCGGCTATACGTCGCCGCTAGTGAGAGAGGGTGGCCTGCGTGGCATCATGGTATCGGGTGATCATAAGATTTTCAGTGCAGCCATAGCAGAAGAGCAACGGGCGCAGTGGAACGAGGGCAAGATATTCTCTAAAGCAAAGTACGATCAGATCTGTAACGTAATCAAAACACATGACGATACGACTATAGATTTCAAGGGAGATCTGCTTGGTACCTCGACCAGAGTATCTGATAACCTGTCGTTGTTCACTAGTGAGAAGCTGCCCGGGATGTTTCATTACGTCAAGGGCGGAGAGCTTCACCTGACTCAGATGGGGCAGGCTGCCGCGGAGAAGGACTTTGCCAAGTTCGATAAGCTCCGTGACGGTCTGAGCAAGAAGATCGACAGTTCTAATCTGAGTACGGCGCTGAAGCGGGACTTGAAAGCCTCCGTGAAAGAGTTGAACTATATGACGCCAAAGTTCACTCTCGGTGTCCTGGCTGGGCATGTGACCAAGATTGACAAAGAGGGTGACTTACTGGCGGTGACGATCAAGCATGATCCGTTCGACGCGTTTCTCCAGAAGCACTTCGATATGGGGCAGAATAAGACGGACAAGCTTTTGAAAGACTACGGGATCAAGGACTACACCAAGACTGAATATGATCTCGGTGGAAAGATGAAAATTCGAGTTACCGGTGTCAAACTCCGCAAGGACGAAGACACGGAGATCGGTAAGGACGCAATTATCAAATCAACCCAGGAGGGTCAGGAAATGCAAGTAGAAAAAGCAGCCACGGAGGGATCGGTGTTCTTGACCCTTCCCATCTCAAAGGTTGACCAGGAACGTCGAATGGTTTATGGAACCATGACTACGGAGGACCTCGACAAGCAGGGTGACATCGTCGACTACGACGCCGCCAAGAAGGCCGTCGAGATCTGGCCGAAGAACATCCGCGAGATGCATGACACGACCAAGGCCGTCGGATCTGCTGTTGAGATCATGCCGAATGACGCCCAACGCAAGATCGACATCGGCGTCTACATCTCGAAGGGGGCGCAGTCGACGTGGGAGAAATTGCTGGATGGGACGCTGAAGGGCTTTTCGATTGGTGTGCCCCACGGCAGGTATCGTCGTGAACCTTGCGAAGTTCAGAAGGGCGCCGAGCTTGTCAAGGCAAACCGTCTCTTCTGCGACACGTTCTCGGAGGCCTCACTGGTTGACAACCCAGCCAATGCCAAGGCAACGGTGTATCTGGTGAAGTCGGCCGATGGTGGCTTGGTGACCACGGAGGCTGTAGGGATCCTGGAGGCTCCTGAGATGACCCCTGCTTTCAAGAAAGCCGTCGAGGTCGGGCTGGCTCCGGCACCTCCGCTAGTCGAGAAGATCGAACCTGTGGCCGAGGTCGAGAAAGCTCTCCCGGCATTCATCCAGGACAAGATCGACGCGAAGAAAAAGAAGGAAGAGGCGGAAGCCACGGGCAAGAAGCCTGGCGAAGAGGGCAGCAAGGAAGAGGAGGCGAAGGAGAAACCGGAAGAGGAGGCGAAGGAAGACAAGAAGGAGAAGTCTGAATCCTCCGACGTCCGGAAGTTCACCGAGAAGGAATTCTCCGCCATCAACAAGCAGGGAGAGGATGTGCCCTGGCCCACCGAATCATCTCCGGCTTTGTCCGAAGGTGGTGAGATCCGATTCATCCCGAAGTCCTTTGGTGAGGTTTGGGAAGAGACCGAAGAGGTCATCCTGTTTCCCATGTGGACTTCCACGCTCGCCCGCATCCTCCTGAACGCCCTCCAGTCGGAATCACTCACGGCCACCGAGAAGAAAGATCTCATGCAGAAGTCATGGGATGAGTTCTTGGTCGAAATCTCCGAGGAGCTGACCGAGGAAGGTGGAACGGTTCACGGTGCTGAAGAGAAGGTCGAGAAAGCAGAAGGAATTACCACCAACATAAACCTGACCGGGTATGATCAAGAGAAAGGCTCCAAGAAACTGACCCCGGACTTCTCGAACCTCACCGCAGAACAGAAGAAAAAGATGGAGGAAGAGACGGCCAAGAAGGTTGAAGGGACAGACCTGGAGAAGATAGGCCGCCGGAACAATGCTGCTGATCAGGCAAAGATCCAGGCCATGCACGACCACGCCTGTGATCTCGGGGCGGATTGTAAGGTACCTGAGAATCCCAAGCCCGTTCCTGCCGAAGAGAAGTTCGAGGCCGCCGTGATCGAGAAGATCACCGCCGCGGTCGTCGAGCGAATCGGCCAGATGGACATCACGAAAGCGGTCAGCGTGGACGTGAACAAGTTGCTGGCCTCGAGTTCTTACTTTCAGGATGCTGTGAAGACGGCCGTCGATGGTTCGGTCGAGAAGGTCACGAAAGAAGTCGAAGGCATCCAGGAAGATTTTGCAAGTTTGGAAGCAATCGTCACGGACGAGATCAAGTCTGTGTCGACCGATCTGAAAGCTGAAGTCACAAACGGAGTTACCAAAGTTGCAGAGATTACGTCAAAGCAAGAAGGTGACATCGCAAAGGTGACCGAAGCCGTGACTGGCGTCACGAAGAGGCTCGACGAACAAGCCCAACGCCTGGCTGTAGTGGAGAAAGCACCTGCATTGCCCATCGTGAAAGCGGTGGATCCAAGACAAGCGACGGTTCAAGGTGATGCAAGGGAACAGCCCGGAATCGATTCCGAGATCATCACGCTAACGAAGTTGGTGGATTCAACACAGGATCCGCTGACCAAGCAAGCGCTCGGACGTGAGCTGGCCCTCCGCATGATCAGGAAACGTCAATAGTAACCTCACACTGACTCTAACATAGGGTTGGAGGATTTGTATTTATGAACGAGAATTTAGTACCCTCATCCATCGGCACGATGGAGCAGTATCAGGCTGTGCTGAACCTCACGAAAGAGGCTTTCGGCAAGCCCATTTCGCTGTTGCCCCCGGAGATCATGAAGACCGGGTTGACGACCAGCTCGGGATTGACTGGGTACGATCTCAGTGGACCCTCGAAACATTTATACCCAGTAAACTAGAAAAGGGGATCAAATGCTGGGTCTAAACTCCGCTATTACGACGAAACTCTTTATTTATATCCTGTTCTGTCTAGGAATAGGTTATATTTGTAAAGACAACGCCGTGGAAAGATTGGTGGCAGCCGCCATCAAGAATCCCGAACGACTATACGCGGAGGAGAAAGTCAATGCGCAAGGGAAACAACAAACGTGGCGACAATATCAGCAAAGCTCTAAAGAAGTTGTACAACGGAACGCTACCCCCTCATCATTTAGCTGCTTTGAGGAAAGCACACAAGAATCCAATAACGAGGGAGCGCCACCGACAAGCCACGATCAGGCAACTTGCAAACAGTTCTCACAAGTCACAGTACTCTCCGATAGAGATTGCTCTTCAGAAAGTAATGAGACAAGCTGGGATCAGTTTTGTGTGTCAACAAAAGCTACTGGACAGATATGTAGTCGATTTCCTTGTTACTGGCAAAAAGTTGGTGATAGAAGCAGATGGTTGGACTCATCGATTGGCTGTCTCGAAACGAAAGGATCAAAATCGAGACAGAAATATGATGAAGGCTGGGTTCACAGTTCTTCGTCTTCGCGGTGCATCGATAATGGGAACTCCATTATTATGTGTAAAGAAGATTCAAGAACTTATGGACAAACTTCCCGGAGAAGTTCCGTCTGTTCAAACCGTAATCTGCAAAAGCCAGCGAGGTTCGAACAACCCTATGTGGGGTCACGCGCCTTGGAACAAGGGGATGTCTATAAAGACCAACAAAAAGTGGAAGCAGGCTTACGAGAAAAGTCGAGTTACATGCAAGATGATTGGACTCAGCGAAATCATGAAAGCTCGCTGGGTCAAATATCGAGCCAGATTCGACTGGAAGCAAATGATGAAGGATTACAAGCGTTTCCACTCTGTCAATATAGTAGCCAAGATGCACAGCGTTGGACGCCGACAGCTTCGAGAATATCTCAGAAGCAAAGGTGTTATCTTAGACGGACAAATTCGCGGTGCTGGACTTATTGCTTATTGGGCTCGAATGAAAGAAGTTCACAATCGGCCAGAAGTACGAGAACAGCGCTGCCGGGTTCACAATCGACCAGAAGTGAAAGAACGCCATCGTCAGGCTTCATTGAAACTATGGGCCGATCGTCGTCAAAGAAAACTTTCTTAAGACATAGTCTGAACTTGCAGGTGACTGCAAGAGGTGAGCAGAAATGTCTCATCCCTGACTCGCCGGAGTCAGAGCAACAAATTTGGTTATCCCCGCTCCGCAATCGTTTCGCCCGCAAGATGGGTGCGATCGGTTCGGCGGCGACTCACTGGAAGACGATCACGGGCATCAATACCGCCAACCTGAAGGCGTCCGTAGCCTTCGGAACCAGGAACACCGCGATCACCTACACCACGGGTGACAAGTCGGCTACCTACAAGTCGATCGGCATGGACGACGTCGTTCAGTTTGAAGCCTTTTGGCAGGGTCGCGGTTTTGAGGATCTCAGAGCCGTGTCCGCTCTCGCCACGCTTCAGGCGACGATGATCGGAGAGGAAGCACTCCTGCTCGGCGGCAACGCCAGTTCGACGGAAGGCATCGCGATGGACGGCACGACCACTTGTGCGCCGACCCTCGCCGTCTCCGCGACCGGTGGAGTTACAGCCGTCACCAACACCGTGAAGATCGTCCCGCTGAACCTGTTTGGCTATCTTGGCCGGACGGTGAGCAGCGCGGGCATCACCACGGCCATCCCGATCGCCAACGGGAAGGGTATTGCCGGCGTCACTGCCGACAGCACGAACGTCACCAACAAGCGGATCGTGGCGACCTGGACTGGCGTCAACGGTGCCGTGGCCTACGCGGTCTATGTCGGCATCGCGGCAGGTCCGTGGTATCTCCAGGACGTCGTCACCACCAATTCCTGGGACAGCGGCGCCTCTGCTGCTCTCACCGCAACGGGTCAGTCCTACGCCGCGTTGACCACTCCGGGAACAGATCTTTCGCAGGACGCGAACGACTTCTCCGGGATCATCACCCAGGCGTTCATGTCCGGTTCCGGTTCTTATCTGAAGAGCTTGGATGGAATTGCTCTCACGGCTGACAATGCGTGCGGGATCACCCAGCTCGACGCGATGTTGAAGTGGTTCTGGGACAACAAGAGGATCGGCCCGACCGTCATTCTCTTGAACGCTCAGGAAGCGCTCAACATCACCTCCAAGGTCGTCGGATCCACGGGGACCGGCGCCGGCTTCCGCATCGCGATGAACATGGGTGCGGATCAGAAGACGCTCACTGGCGGGTTTTATGTCACGGGGTGCAAGACAGGTGCCCCCTCCTTGAGAAATCAGGGATGCAAACACTCAGTAAATTCAGTTAATGCTGCGATGCAAAGACTGAGCCAAGCCCCATCAATGGGGAAGGTGCAACGACTTGAAACTGAGCATCCTGCATTGCCATTGGCAGCATAGGATGAAGGTAAAGTCTGAACTAACCCTAATTGAAGGGCAGAATGTGGCAGAAATGACCACATCCATAGGTTAAGAAAAAGAATGTCAAGGAAACCGGGATTTCACCATTCAAGAGCGACCAAGAAGAAGATGAGACTTGCGGCGTTAGGAAGAGTATTTACTCCGGAACATCGTAAGCATCTTTGTGAAGCTAAGGTCGGCTATGTTCATACTGATGAATGGCGGGCAGCAGTAAGCCGAGCATTGCGTGGTAAGAAACAATCAAAACGCCATATCGAAGCTCGACGAAAAGCATTGACCGGAATAGTGTACGGTGAAGATGCAAGACGAAAAAACTCTGAATGGCACAAGCAATGGTGGGCAAATCTCACTAAAGAACAAGCAGAAGCTGCCCATAAACAGAGAATGCTTAAATGGCACTCTGAATCATCATTGGAACGTAAAGTCCAAAGTGAATTGAAGAGTCGTCATATAAAGTTTTGCAAACACCAGTTCATTGCTGGTTATTTCCCGGATATTTATATTCCATCGATAAAGCTGGTTATTGAAGTCGATGGGGAGTATTGGCATTCCACGGCTACAGCGATAGCCAGAGACAGGCTAAAGGACAAGACGTATCGAGCAGCCGGTTACAAGGTTGTGCGGATGAAAGAGTGTGATGTAAAGAAGAACGTATCAGCCTTGGTTCAAAAAGTCTTAGACCTATGAGTAACAAAATCGACCTGAACAAGTTCACGTCCTCGCTGACGCCAGGCAGCCCGGACATCATCCCCTTCATGATCCACCCGTATCTCCCGCCCGGGATGATTATCGCCCTGTGCGAGCGGTTGCCGTATCCGAAGGCCGACGTCGATTCTGTGTTCGTCGTGCGGACCCTTCAGGAATACGCTGACTACGAGTGGGCGCTGGTGCAGAGACAGTATGAGCATGGGGTAAAAGAAATTGCCCCCTCCTTGAGAAATCAGGGATGCAAACACTCCGTAAATTCAGTCAACGCTGAGACGCGAAGACTGAGCCAAGCCCCTGCAAGGGGAAGGTGCAACGACTTGAAACGGAGCACCCCACTGCTGAAAGCAGCGTAAGGGTGAAGGTAAAGTCTGGTCTACCCCGAAATCAAGGGCAGAGCGCGGCAGAAATGACCGCGCCCATAGATCTTATGGATCTATTGGCAACAAATCACGATATGCTCATGAGGTACTAGAGTGCTACTTTACCGGTGGCATTGGGGTCATCTACAATATCCTCAATGGATAGAGTAGCCTGACCGTCTTTAGTTTATAATCATGGAAGCGGATAGCTCAATGGTCGCTCCGTTGGGCAACAAGGTCGGAAAACCTCACTGACTTTCCGCTTCCTGTTTTGAGGACAGAGCTGGAGGGGGCTCAATGAATATCATCTATAAAGTCACTAATACTATCAATGACAAAGCTTATGTGGGAAAGACAACCAAGTCCCTCGAACAACGTTGGAAAGAGCATTGTAATGCTGCCGAGCGAGGTGACCAAACTTACTTTTATAGTGCTGTTCGCAAGTACAGGCCTGAATCGTTCAAGGTCGAGATATTGGAAGTGATCAGAAGCGGGAATCACCTTGATCATGCTGAGCGGCACTGGATCAAACGGTTGAAAACCTATTTTTCTGAGTTCGGGTACAACCTGACTTTTGGTGGAGATGGTGGAAAGCTCAATGAGGTGTCTCGCAGAAAGCTGTCCTTGTCTCATCTCGGAAAGAGTCCTTCTTTGGAGACTCGCAGGAAGTTGTCCTTGGTTCAAAAGGGAAGAGTGATCTCTGAGGAAGCACGGCGGAAG
>Ga0315275_10000085_pt1 | contig 68935 bp, 61 predicted proteins | sample YL17G03_0_MG_FD_205557 | JGI IMG/M metagenome (GOLD analysis project Ga0315275, IMG submission 205557) | Sediment microbial communities from Yellowstone Lake, YNP, Wyoming, USA - YL17G03_0 | ecosystem: Environmental > Aquatic > Freshwater > Lake > Sediment | place: USA: Wyoming | collected... | reverse complement strand
GCGCCGCGACCGTGGCGCTCGTCGAGATGACCGCGAGGAGAAAGTTCGGACTGGTGATCGTCGTCCAGAACGAGCTTTTCCGCGGAACGTTCACCGTGTCGTTCGGCAGTATCGAGGGATTTTGGCGCATATCCCCCGTTTCGAGGTAGCGCTCGAAATCGACCGATATCGTCATCGTGTTGCCCCCGGCGGCCGGGCGGATGATCGTGAGCCTGCTCAGCTTTGCACCCTCGACTGGGCCTCCGGCGGCGAGGATCACGTCGACGAGCCGCTTGTCCCCCGTGATCGCGTACGCGGCGGGGTGCAGAACCGACCCGAAGACGCTGACCGCCCCGGTGCCGGTATACGTTGCCGTCCGCTCGGGCACGATAACCGTATCCCCCGGCTTGAGCACGGGAAGCGAGTTCATATCTCCCGAATCGAGGGCCCGTTGGAGGTTGACGAGCGTCGTCGTGCTTCCTTCTCCCTCGGCTCGGATGATGCGGACCGTCTCGAAAGAGGCCGTCGCCGTACCGCCCCCCGCCTCCTTGATCGCGTCCCATACGGAAGGGGTGCCGCTGATCTCGTATTTGCCGGGACTGGTGACCTGTCCCTGCACGTAGATGAACCGCCGCGCCTCCTCACCGATGAGACTGAGCGAAATCGACTGGACGCTCGGATAAACCTCCTGGAGCGAGCGGAGCAACGCCCCCCTCGCCTCCTCGAGGTTGAGCCCTTCGACGCGCATCGAACCTACGATGGGAAGGCTCACGTCGCCTTTCGCGTCGACCGTAAGGAGCCGTCCCAAGTCTTCGCGCTGCGGAACGTCGAGGCGGATCGTATCACCCTTCCGCAGACGGACGTCCTGCTGGGCGAAGAGCGGCATCGCGGCGAGCGTGACGGCGCACAGCATCGCCGCGAGAACGAGTGTACGATTGTGTTTCAATGCCGGTGCCACCTTTCGAAAATCCCTCGCTATCCTATCTTTTCATCAGGCGAGCTGTAAAGCAAAAACGCCGCCCGGAATCTACCCGTGCGACTCACGGTACCATTGTATCGTCCGGCGCAGCCCTTCGTCGAAGGGAACCACAACCGAGTAGCCGAAAAGCGCTGCGGCCGCCGATATATCCGCATGTGAATGCTTCACGTCTCCCGCGCGCGACGGGGCGAATCGAGGGGCGACTGAGCTCCCGATGATGCCCTGCATCCGCGCGAAAAGCTCATTGAGCGTGTAGTGCACGCCGCAGGCGACGTTGACCGTCTCCCCCTGCGCCGCCTCGCAGCGCGACGCGCGGATATTCGCCTCGACGACGTTCTCGATGAACGTGAAATCCCTGCTCTGCTCGCCGTCGCCGAAGATGGTGGGCCGGCTCCCCGCGAGAAGGTGCGTGACGAAGATCGGTATCACGGCGGCATACTGGCTCTTCGGATCCTGACGCGGCCCGAATATGTTGAAATAGCGGAGCGATACGGTCGAGAGACCGTAGACCCGCGCGTACACAGCGCAGTAGTACTCCCCCGTGAGCTTGCTCGCCGCGTAGGGGGATAGGGGTTTTGGTGTCATGCTTTCGATCTTCGGCAGGGTCTCCGTATCGCCGTACGCGGATGAAGAAGCGGCGTACACGAAACGCTTCACGCCGGCGCGCCGGGCCCCCTCGAGCATCACGAGCGTTCCGCGCACGTTGACGTCCGTCACAAGCACCGGATCCTCGATGCTCCGCGGCACCGACGCGATCGCCGCCTCGTGGAGAACGTAGTCGACGCCCGTAAGCGCCCCACGAACCGTTTCCGCGTCGCGGACATCTCCCTTGACGAAGGTGAGCTTGTTGCGCAAATGAGCGATGTTCTTTTCATAGCCGGTCGACAGGTTGTCGAGAACCACGACCTCCTCGCCTCGCTTCACGAGCGCTTCGGCGATATTCGATCCGATGAATCCGGCTCCCCCGGTCACGAGATACCGCGCCATAGACCCTCCAGGATTCGTGAAATGTTCGATTTTCTGATCATCCGTTCATGCAGCATTCGGCCGCCGAAGCCCTTCATCCGGCACCGGCAATAGTACACCTGATCCACCCGCCATTCAATATATCACGATGGATTTGTAAGATTGAGCTCACCGTAGCTCATGATGTTGTTCTTGCCGCGAGACTTCGCGAGGTAGAGCGCCGCGTCCGAGCGCTCGATGAGCGCTTCGACGGTGCGGGCATCGTGGGGGTACACCGCCAGACCTACGCTGCACGTCAGAAGGCCCGGTGTCACGCCGTCGAACTTGTAACGGCGGATCGACTTGAGCATCCGCTCCCCGAGCCGCAGCGACCCTTCGAGTCCGGTCTGCGGCAGGAGCAGGGCGAATTCATCCCCCCCGTACTTGGCGACGAGATCGATCTCGCGGCAGCTCTCCGTGATGACCCGGGCGATGTCCCGCAGCGCTCTCGATCCCGAAAGGTGGCCGTTGTGATCGTTGTATTCCTTGAGATTGTCCACGTCGATCATGAGAAACGAGAACGGGTACCCGAATCTGCTCGCCCGCTTCATCTCGAGTCTGATCGATCGAATAAGAAACCGGTAGTTGTATATCCCCGTCAATCCGTCCGTGATCGATTCGACCTCGAGTTTCTTGTAGAGGACGTAGTTCTCGAACGCGATCGCGGCCTGATTCGCCATGACCGTCAGGAGGTATATGTCGTCTTCGGTAAACCTGCGCCGCACGGTATCGTTGATTGCAATGATGATCCCGAAGAGCGAGTTCTTCGCCATGAGCGGGGCGGAGATGACGGTGCTGCATGAATCGTCTTCCCGGAGAAACTCCGATGCGACGAGCGAGAGATCGAGGGAAAAGATCGTATCAGGGCTCTTGCATGATTCGTATTCGCGCTGGAGCCAGTCCACGATGCCTGCGGACTCCGGCATATCCTCGACGTCGACTTTTTTCTCGCCGTTCTCGACCATCCCCGTGTATTTCACGATACGGTGGCTGTCGACAAGTATGAGATATACCTTCCGAGAGGGGAGGATGCCGAGCGCGGTATCGAGGATTTTTTGAAAGATGATACGGTTATCCTTCCCCGAGCTTATGAGGCTTGTAATCTCGGCGAAGGTCTTAAGCAGAATGTCTTTTCCGTCAGAGATTCGAACCATTTTATTCCGGCCTTATGCAAGACGGGGAGAGAAATACGCAAAAGGCATGCCATGAAATGAGATACACTCAAGTGAAAGGCAAAAAGGCGCAGTGGATCCTGGCTACATCCGGCGATTCGTTTTTCGCGCTTCTTCCAGCTCTCTGTTGTATCGAAGTATCTCTTTGATATTCTTGTAGATATGATACCCGATCAGAATCGCGATGGCCGCGACTGCCCCCGGCAAGGCGAGGCGCCAGGCTTCGGAAATAGTCCTGAAGCTATTCCGCATCACCCTGATGGAGGACGCGAAGAGCATCCAGAGGAAGATGAACAGGATAATTTTCACCACAAGCGTCGTGAACAATGAGTAATAATACTCTCTCGTTCGTATGGCCTCGTTCCGTAGGGAAGAGCTGTATCTTCTTCCCCTCGCAGGTCGCTTGAAGTCGAACAGCATCGGCCGTCACCCCCTTGCAATGCGTCGGGTCAATGCTCGACGGCGAAGCGGCCCGTCACGCGCGCACCGCCGCCGTCCCCCCCGATCAGCGTGAGCCGGTACAGATACATGCCGGAGGCGAGTGAACCGACCGCCGGAAAGAGAGCGCCGCAGTCGAAGCAGTTGAGTCCGGCCCCGAGGGCCGATCCCCACCGGGATCCCGCGTGCCCCGCGGCGATCCGTTCCCCCTCCACCGTATAGATGTCGATTTCAAGATCGCCCTCACGGGCGAGGTTGACGCAGAACGATGCGGATCGAAACGAACGATCCACCGGGTTCGGCCTGAATCCGTGGGAGAGAATCGCCCCTCCCCCACCCCTCACCCCGAATTGAAGTTGTGCCTCGTCATTATCCGCCCTATCCGACATGCCGCGCACATCGATACGGGCGTGCGCGATATTACCGCCGACGAACTCGCTCCCGAGCTTCAAGCGCACGGTATCCCCCGTGGAAGCGAGTGGACCGGGAATGGCGACGTCGCCGGAAAGAAGCGTTCTCTCGCCGGCCCCATTCTCGATCGATACCCTGAGCATGATCGATGCGCCCTGCGGGGCGTCGTTTCCCCCGATGTTCCTGATCCGTACGAGAACCCCGAGCGATTCCCCCGATTCAAAACTCCGCTCGCCTGTCACGAACGCTCCGCGCATGAGCATGATATCGGAGGGGAGGATCGCAATCTCCGCCGGGGACGAAGCGAAGCCGGCAAGAAACGATCCGGCCGCATTCGCGAGCGCCTCGACCAGATCGAACTCGATCAGGCCGAGCGTGTCGGCCGTCGTGTGATACACGGGGTTCGCGATGACGTTGTGTTCGGTGAGCACTTCCGTGATCGTGACCGCCGGTATGCCGGCCTCCCAGAAAGGCCCGTGATCGTAGTTCGATGGCCCCGGTTTCGCGACGCGGAAATCGAGCGTTGGATCGGACGCCGCCGCGGATGCGACGATCATGTCGGCGAGCCAGCCCGACAGGTAGTCCGTGAGAATGGTGTTCACCCTCGATGCGGCGCCCGGGGGGGCGCGGTAGCCAAGCATGTCGAAGTTGATGACGGCGAGAATCCTCTCTCCGTAGAGACTCTCGAAACGGTCGACGAAGTCACTGCTCCCGAGCTTCCCGATCTCCTCGCCCGAAAAAAGGACGAAGAGAATGTCGAACGGCAGAGAGCCGCCGGGAAGCGTTCGGGCGAGCTCCATTACCGCCGCGACTCCGGTGGCGTTGTCGTCCGCACCGGGCGCGCTCATCGTCTGCCAGTCGTCCTTAAACCCGGCCGATCTGGCGGCAATCGCGTCGAAATGCGCCGTGACGAGAATCACACCCGGCGCCGCCCCCGTCCCTTCGAGACGCGCGGCGATATTCTCCGCGGCAAAAACGCTGCCGCTCGTGTAGAAATGGTCCTCGATATCGAACGGGATGCGATCGGCCGGGTTTCCCGCATAACGGCCGAGGCGCACCGCGAGTGAATCGGCGATGAGCCCGATCTCGCTCTCCCGCAGTACGAACCTGCTCCGCGGGACTTTCGTAACGTGATCGACCGAAAGGAAGCGAACCATCGCCTCGAGCGAATCCCTGCGCGCGGAGACCGGCGCCGCCTTTCCCGGCCCCGTGCCGGCGAGGAGAATACAGACGAGAATAAAGCCGGATGCCGCGGTCCGCATGTTCAATGAAACCTCTTCCGAGAAGCAAAAAAAGATGGCGCGCCCGAGAGGATTCGAACCTCCGACACCCAGCTCCGGAGGCTGGTGCTCTATCCAGCTGAGCTACGGGCGCCCCTGTTCCTTATCGAGAAGCTCTTCCGCCAATTCCTCGCGAAGCTTACCTTTTCCGCCGAGCATTCTTGCGATCTCGGCGACGCGCACACGACCTTCGAGGACCATCGCGGAAGCGATCGTCCGCTCATCCTTCACCCGCTTCGCGACACGGATGTGGTGCCCCGCTTTCGCGGCCACCTGCGGTAGGTGCGTGATGCACACGATCTGATATCGTTTTGAGAGCTCGCCGAGCCGGTCGGCAACGACGCCGCCGAGATCCGCCCCGAGCCCCGTATCGATCTCGTCGAAAATGAGGGTCGGAATACTCTTTTCCTCGACCTCGAGCTTCTTCAAGACGAGCGTTATCCTCGAGAGCTCTCCTCCCGAGGCGATATCCGCCAACTGGTGCATCTCTTCGCCGACGTTCGTTCGTATCATGAACTCGACGCGATCCCAGCCCCTCGGCGACAAATGTATTTGATGTTCATCGTCTTGGAAAGCACTATTTTCGAGCCGCTCGATGCGCGTCGCGAAGAGCGCCCCTTTCATCCCGAGCCTCTGAAGCTCCCCTGTCACCTCGCAGTCGAGCCGTGAGGCGTTTTTCATCCGGGCCCGGCTCAGCTCCTCGAGAAGCGGCGCAAGCTCCCTGCGCGCGGTATCCCGCGCGCGCTTCGCGTCCGAGACCGCCGTTGAGCCGTCCTCGAGCGTTTTCAGTATCTCTCTGATCTCGTCCCGCCTGTGCAGAAGCCCACTGCAATCGAGCCCGTGCTTCCGGAATGCGCGCTGCATTCCCGCGAGACGCCGTTGGAGATCCTCGGCGTCGTCGGAGGCGTCGTCCGCCTCGGCCAGCGCGTGCGTAATCGCCCGCGCGGTTTCCTGCATCGAAATGCGCGCGCTCGTGAGCCCCGCAGCCGCATCCCCCCATGCCAGGTCTATGGAGGCTATCGATTCGAGCGAACGGACCGCGGCGGCGAGCCTCTCGACGGCTCCTCCCCCGTCCCCTTCGAGAAGACCGCGCGCCCCTTCAAGCGCGGAGATGAACTTCTGCCTGTTCTCGATCTGCTTTATCCGCGATTCAAGCTTCCGGTCGAGGCCGGGCTCGAGCTTGAGCTCCTCGAGCTCGGCGAGCTGAAAGCGGAGATAGTCCTCGCGCCTGTGGTGCTCCTCATCCTCGGCAACGAGACGCCTGAGATGCGCGACGAGCTTTTCATATCGATCGATTGCCTCCATCGAGCGCGCGAGAAGGTCGCGGTAATCCCCCCAGGCGTCGAGGTACCGGACATGATTAGCCGGATCAAGAAACTCCTGCTGCCGATGTTGTCCGTGGAGCTCGAGAAGGGCGCGAGCCGCATCCTGCGCCGACGATACCGTCGAGAGCATTCCGTTTATCCATATCCTGTTGCGGCCGTCGGCGGCGAGCTCCCGACGTATCGAAAGCTCCGTTTCTCCGCGATTCATGCCGAGCTTCTCGCGGAGCGGCCAATGATCGCCGACCACGAATATCCCCTCGACGACAAGGCTTTCGGCGTCTTTCCTGATGAGCGATTTCTTCCCGCGCGAGCCGGAGAGGAGCTCGACCGCAGCGAGGATGATCGATTTCCCCGCGCCCGTCGAACCGGTCATGACGTTGAGCCCCGCGCCGAACGGGATCACCGCGTCCTCGACGATTGCCAGATTCCGGATCCTGATCTCCCTGAGCATCCCCAACCTCCCCCGATCAATGGTCCTGGCGGAGCATTCCCCCCCACTTGAGCTTTCGCCTCACGAGATCGTAGAAACTGTACCCTTCCGTGACGATGAGCTTCGTTGCCCTCGGGCTCCGCCGAAAGACGAGCCGCTCTCCCGTTTCGAGGGAGCATGACTGCTGTCCGTCGATCGTGAGCAAGGTCTCCGGCCCCTCCTCGACGAGCGCGATCGAGAAGCGCTCGCGGGCGCTCACGACGATCGCCCGCACCGAGAGGGAGTGCGGACAGAGCGGGGTGATGACGAACGCCTCGACGCTTGTCGGATTGATTATGGGGCCGCCCGCGGCGAGCGAGTAGGCCGTCGAGCCCGTCGGCGTCGAAACGATCACGCCGTCGGCGAGGTATTCGCCGAGCACTGCGCCGTCGATCGTCGTTTCGAGATGGATGACCCGCGAGACGCCCACCCCGTGAATGACCGCGTCGTTGAGCGCGGAGAATAGCCGCGGAGAACCCGCCGGGCCCTCGCGGGCCACTTCGAGCCGCAGACGCTCCTGGATAACGAAGCGCCCCGCGAAGAGGTCCCCCATGGCCCGCTTGGGATCGTCCTCGGCGAGAAAGCCGAGGCTCCTGATCTTGATGCCGAGGATCGGAATCTCGTCGTCGGCGACCATCCGTGCGGCCATGAGCAGCGTGCCGTCCCCCCCGAGCGCCAGCACGGCGTCGCACCCGGCCAGTGACTCGACGCGCCGCACCGTTCCCGATGCCGCGAGATCCGCCGTCTCCTTGAGACCGCATACGGCGACGCCGGGCGGGATGAGACCGAGCACTGCGGAGAGGACATCCCGTATCTCTTTCTTCCTCGCGTTCGCGACGACCCCGAGCCTCGTGATTCTCATGGCGTGCCTCCCTGCCCCGCTCCCGAGCGGGATTCAATCCCCCGTATCACCGCCGTCGCGACCGCTTCCGGGGCGAGACCGATCTCCTCGAGGAGCTCGTCCCGTTTCCCGTGCGGCACGAAGTGGTCCGGAATTCCGATGGTCGTAACGGCCGCCGGCAATCCGCGCCCGGCGAAAAGCTCGAGAAGCGCTTCGCCGAAACCGCCGGGCATTGCGCCTTCCCCGAGCGCGAAGACCGGGACACCCGGCCGAGCGACCGACAGGATGAGCTCGCTATCGAGCGGTTTAATGAACTTCGCATCGACGATCGAGACATTAATCCCCCTACGCGCGAGAATCTCCGCGGCCGCCTCTGCGATTCGAACCATCGAGCCGAGGGCGACGAGCGAGGCATCGGCGCCGCTCCTCAGAAGCTCCCCCTTCCCGATCTCCGTCGCGCACCGGTTCGCTCGCGGCTCCACCCCTGCGACGGCCCCCCGGGGGAAACGGAGCGCGATCGGACCTTGGTCATACGCAAGGGCGGCGAGCAGCATGCACCGGAGCTCCTCTTCGTCGCGGGGCGCCATAATCACCATCCCCGGCACGAGACGAAGGTAGCTCAGATCGAAAGCGCCGTGGTGCGTCGGCCCGTCCTCTCCGACGAGACCCGCGCGATCGAGAACGAACCGCACCGGAAGTTGCTGCAGCGCCACGTCGTGAATGATCTGGTCGAACGCGCGCTGCAGGAATGTCGAGTAGATCGCGACGAAGGGCTTGAATCCCGACCGGGCGAGCCCCGCCGCGAACGTGACTGCGTGCTCCTCGGCGATCCCGACGTCGAAGAACCGCCCGGGGAAGGCGGCGGCGAACGGAGCGAGCCCCGTCCCCTCTTTCATCGCCGCCGTGATCGCGACGACCGACGGATCGCGCCGGGCGAGATCGACGAGAGAGGCGCCGAAAACGTCGCTGTACGTCGGCTTCGCCGCAACGCTCCGGGAATCTCCCGTCGCCGCGGAGAAGCTTCCGATACCGTGGAATTTCTCGGAGTCCTCCTCGGCGAACTTGTATCCTTTCCCCTTTTTCGTCATCACGTGCACGAGAATGGGGCCAGGGACTTCCTTGATTTGAACGAACGCGGCGACGAGCTGATCGAGATCGTGGCCGTCGAGGGGCCCCAGGTAGCGCAATCCGAGCTCCTCGAAGAGGATGTTGGGCACAACGAGATTCTTGATGCTCTCCTTCATCCGCCGCGCGACCTTGCGCGCCTTGCCGCCGTACCGCGGAACCTTCCCGAGCAGCTCCCACACGTCCGCCTCGAACTGGAGATACACTTTCTTCGTCGCGATCCTCGTCAGGTACCGGGAGAGAGCCCCGACGTTTTTCGAGATGGACATCTCGTTGTCATTGAGGACGATGATAAAGCGGTTTTTCTTGAGATGTCCCGCCTGGTTTATCCCCTCGAAGGAGAGCCCGCCCGAGAGCGCACCGTCGCCGACGACGCTGATGACGTAGTGATCCTCCCCGCGGAGATCACGCGATACCGCGAGCCCGAGCGAGGCGGATATCGCCGTGCTCGCGTGCCCGACGCCGAATGCGTCGTACTCACTTTCGGCGATACTCGGGAAGCCGCTGATCCCACCGCGGGTGCGAAGGTCCTTGAAAGCGTTCTTTCTACCCGTGATGATCTTGTGCGCGTAGCTCTGATGCCCCACGTCCCATACAATCTTGTCCCGCGGGGCATCGAACACGTAATGGAGCGCGAGCGTGATCTCGACCGCCCCAAGGCTCGATGCCAGGTGCCCCCCGCGCTGGGAAACCGTTTCGACGACGTATTGCCTGATCTCGCAGCTCAGGACCTTGAGCTCCTCGACCGAGAGCTTCTTGAGATCCGCGGGTGTTTCTATTCGATCCAAGAGGCCCATGGGGATCGTTATACCTCAGAGAAAAAGATACGCGCTGATGACGCCGAGGGCCGTCCCGCACAGAACGTCAAGGGGGCCGAAACGAAGGGCGCGCAGCTCCCGTTCGTCAGCGATGTCCTGATAGCTCTCGACGCTCGAAATGATTCGATTGAGGAGGTGCGTCTGCTTTCCCTTCTCCCCCTTGAGCCGCATCGTATCGTGGATGATGATTGCGCTGTACACGGCTGCAAGGGCAAAGAGAATGGATGAAAAACCGAATTTTATTCCGATACACGCCGATAGCGAGCTGAAAACCGCCGAATGCAGGTTGGGCATTCCATCAGCCTGCGTGAGTTTGCCAATGTTAACTTTCTTTTCGGCAACACAATACAGCAGCAGTTTGATAATCTGTATCAAGAACCCGCACATGATGGGAACGATGAATATTTCCCGGTATAAGAGCTGTCTGAACATTTCAGGATGAGCGCTCAGCGATCATGGCAAAAAGGTGTTCGATGTAGCCGTCGTCTCCAAGATCTCGGATTCGCCGCGTGGCAGCCGCGATCAGCCGGCCGGCCGTCTCCCGGGAACCCTGGAGGCCGAAGTGAGCCGGATGTGTGATCTTCCTCTTTTTATCGTCTTTCCGCAAGGCTTTTCCGACCTCCCCCGCATTCCCCGTAAGGTCGAGAATGTCGTCGACGATCTGGAATGCCAGCCCCGCGCCGCGACCGATCCCGTGGATTTCCGTTCGCGTGCGTTCCGGTGCCCCCGCGATCGCGGCGCCGATCGAAAGAGAGGCCGCGATGAGTTCGGCTGTCTTACGTGTATGTATGAATAGCACCCGCTCCTCGGTCGGCTCCGCTCCCTCCCCTTCAACATCCGCGACCTGACCTCCGACGAGATAACGCGATCCCGCTGCGCGCGCAAGGATCCGCACTGCCTCCGACACGTTATCGGAAGGAGCCGATGCGCGAGAGATAATATCAAATGCAAGCGCCTGGAGTGCATCTCCGGCGAGAATGGCGACAGCCTCCCCGAAGCGTTTGTGACATGAAGGCTTCCCCCTTCGGAGATCGTCGTTATCAATGGCGGGCAGATCGTCATGCACGAGCGTGTATGCGTGGAGACACTCGATCGCGCAGGCGGCATCGAGGGCACCCTCCGGATGCCCACCGCCGCAGAGCCGTTGACCCGCGAGGCACAGCACGGCGCGGAGCCGCTTCCCGCCGTCGAGCGTGGCGTACCGCATCGCGCCATGGAGCGATGCGGGAGCCTCGTTTTCGTCCGGGAGAATCGCCGCGAGGCGATGGTCGACCGCGCGCCGGTCCTCCGCGAGCCGCTTCCCAAAATCCGATTCCGTCATGGCGCTACTGCCCCTCGCGAGCCTGAGCCGCGGTCTCCTCCGTGAGCCGCTTCATCCGATCTTCCGCCTCCCTCAGAATGCCCCTGCACACCGTTCCGAGGCGCATTCCCTCCTCGTACAGCTTCATGCTTTCCTCGAGGGGCACATCCCCCTCCTCGAGCCTCTTCACGATCTCGTTGAGCCGTCCGAGGGCTTCCTCGAAGCTTGCTTTTTTCGCCATGGCGTTCCTTTCCGCTTGTCCCGGACGGCGCACCGCGCCGCACCGTCGTGAAAATGAACCGTCATCTCGCTCCCCGCCGAAAGGGCCTCGACGCGGGGAATAATCAGTCCCTCATCGATCGTCGTGCATACCGCGTAGCCCCTCCTGAGAACGCCCCGCGGATCGAGCGCCTCGAGCGCCCGCATCTTCCCGGCGAGCTCCTTCCGGCGCAGAGCCAACGCTCCGGAAACCCTGATTCTCATTACCTGTCCAAGGTGAACGAGCGTTCCAGCCGTGAGATGAATCTCCTCCGCGGGACTACTGCGCAAAAGGCCCCCCATGAGAGAGCTGATCGACGCTCCAGCGCGCGAGAGACAATCGCGCACGGCGGCCTCAATCCCCGCGTCGCAGCCATCGAGGGCGCGCCCGGTCTCGACGCGCCGCTCCCTCCACCATCCCGAAAGCCGCTCGAGGGAATCGTCCACCCCCAGTTCCTCGCGCTCCATCCGATGCGTAATAGCCGGAAACACGGCGCTCCGCACGAGGTATTCGACGAGACGGAGCTTGTTATCGAGAGACGCCGCTCCGAAGAGCGCGACCCTTTTCATTGTCTCCGCGAGGGACCGAGCGACCTCGTCGATCGCCGGGGCGGCGAGTTCCGCCGCCGCCGTCGGGGTCGCCGCACGAACATCCGCGACGTAATCGGCGACGGTTGTATCGATTTCGTGGCCGATCCCGGTGATCACCGGATGCACCGAGCCGGCGACGGCGCGCGCGACCTCCTCGAGATTGAAGGCCCAGAGATCCTCGACGCTCCCCCCGCCTCGCGCGACAATAACCGTATCGACGTCATCCATCCCCCCGGCGATCTCGAACGCGTGGACGATCGACCGAGCCGCACCCGGTCCCTGCACCTCCGCGGGAATGTGCACGACCTCGGCGACGGGCCAACGCCGTTTCAGCGTATCGAGGATGTCGCGTATCACGGCGCCGGTCGGCGAGGTGATGACCGCGATCTTCGAAGGATAGGGCGCGATCGTCCGTTTCCGCTCCGGGGAGGTGAGCCCCTCATCCATCAGGCGTTCGAGAAGCCGCCTGAATTCGAGCTCCATGCTCCCGCGCCCGGAGGGAATCATGTCGGTCGCGATGAGCTGTGTCTGTCCTGAACCGCCGAAATGCGAGATGCGTCCCGGCGCGATGACAAGCATTCCGTTTTCGGGACTCAATGCGAGGCGTTCCGCGTGCCGGCGGAACAAGACGGCGTGGATCGAGGTCGCGCTGTCGCGAAGCGTGAAATAGATATGTCCCGAGGAATGAATCTTGAGGTTCGCAATCTCCCCGATGACGTTCACCCGGGGAAATTCCGACTCGAGGTGCTGCCTCACGGCTTCACTGATCTCCGTCACCGTGTAGAGGTCCCGCGGCGCCTCGTAGACCGGACCGCGCGCAGGGCTACTCTTCATCCTGCACTCCGTGCGCCCATTTCGCCGCCTGGAGCGTGTTCCGCATGAGCATCGTGACGGTCATGGGCCCCACCCCCCCCGGAACGGGCGTGATGAGCGAAACCCGGGGATACACCGATTCGAAATCAACGTCCCCCGTGAGGCGATAGCCTTTCTTCGCGGCGGCATCGGGAATGCGGTTCATCCCGACATCGATGACCACCGCGCCGTCTTTGACCATGTCCCCCGTGATCGCATGCGCCGCGCCGATCGCGGCGACGAGTATGTCGGCCTCCCGCGCAACAGCGCCGAGGTCGCCGGTCTGGGAATGACACATGGTGACGGTGGCGTTTCCTCGGCGATGCTTCCGCGAAAGGAGCAGCGCGACCGGCTTTCCGACGAGAATGCTCCTTCCGACGACGACGGCGCGCTTCCCTTCGGTCTCCACGCCGGAACGTGCGAGAAGTTCCATGATGCCCAACGGCGTACAGGGGATAAAACGGGGCTTGTCGGAGGCGAGACGCCCGACGTTGTAAGGATGCAAGCCGTCGACGTCCTTCGAGGGGGATACCCGTTCGATGACGCTCTGCTGATCGATATGCGAGGGAAGCGGAAGCTGGACGAGAATGCCGTCGACCTCCGGATCCGCGTTGAGGCGATCGAGCCGCCCGAGGAGGTATTCCGCCTCGATGGTCGCGGGAAGCTCGATGAGCGATGATCCGATCCCGCACCGCGCGGCGGTGGTCACCTTGCTTCTCACGTACGTCTGTGAGGCCGGATTTTCTCCCACGAGGACGACCGTAATGAACGGCGCGCGGAGCCGCTTCGTGAAATCCGCGACCTCAGAGGCGATCTCCGAGAGGATTGTCTCGGCGACCGCCTTCCCGTCAATCAGCTTTTCCGCGCCACGGCTCATGGCTGCTCCTCATGAATCTCGATCTCCTCGCGCACCCGCCGCACTTCGCGCGCTCGTCCCGTCGCCTCGTCGACGTCGACCAAAAGACCTGCGATGCACACGGTACCCGAGGCCACCTCGAAGCGAACGGGAAGGGCGCGCATAAAGCGCTCGATGATCTGCTCCTTCCGCACTCCGATCACCGAATCGACCGGGCCGACCATCCCCACGTCCGTTATGAAGGCCGTGCCGTTCGGCAGCACGCGCTCATCGGCGGTCTGCACGTGCGTGTGGGTCCCTACCACGGCGCTGACGCGCCCATCGAGGTATGCCCCGAGCGCCTGCTTTTCGCTTGTCGCCTCGGCGTGAAAATCGACGAGGACGATCTTCACGCCCCGCGGAATCTCGGAGAGGATCGCATCCGCGCACCGGAAGGGGCAATCGATCGGAATCATGAAGGTTCTTCCCTGGAGATTGATGACCGAGACGGGCGTTCCTGCGATTTCCCGGACGATGAAGCCCTTTCCGGGCACGCCGGGCGGATAGTTGGCCGGGCGCAGGATATCATCCCGCAAATCGAGGAGCTCGACTCCCTCGCGTTTGTCCCAGATGTGATTGCCGCTCGTCATTATATCAACGCCGGATGAGACGATCTCATCGACCACCTTCGGCGTCACGCCGAAGATGCCGGCGGCGTTTTCCACGTTGCCGATGCAGAGATCGACGGCGAGGCGCCTCCTGAGCCCCTGGAGCTCCCCCGCGAGCGCCTTCCTGCCCGCCTTCGAGATGATATCGCCGAGAAAGAGGATCCGCATACGCCCCCGAAGGTCAACGCGCGTAGTCGACCGCTCTCGTCTCGCGCACGACAACCACCTTGATCTGGCCCGGATACTCCATATCCCCTTCGATCTTCCGCGCGATCTCGGAGCACAGATCCATCGACTGAGCGTCGTCGAGCTTCTTGAAGTTCACGAGGATTCGAATCTCGCGCCCCGCTTGGATCGCGTACGACTTCTCGACGCCCTCGAAGGCGTCCGCGATCTTTTCGAGTTTTTCGAGCCGTCGGATATAGTTCTCGAGCGTCTCGCGGCGCGCGCCGGGGCGAGCGCCCGAAATGGCGTCCGCGGCCGATACGAGGTGCGTGAGCATCGATGTCGCTTCGATGTCCTCGTGGTGCGCCGCGACGGCGTTGATGATCTTTTCGTTCTCGCCGTAGCGCTTCACGAGCTCCCCGCCGATCGTCGCGTGGCCGCCTTCCATTTCGTGATCGGCGGCCTTACCGATATCATGGAGAAGCCCCGCGCGCTTCGCGATCACGGTATCGGCGCCGAGCTCTCCCGCCAGCAGGCTCGAGAGATAGGCGACCTCCTTGGCGTGCTGAAGCACGTTCTGACCGTACGAGGTCCGGTACTTGAGACGCCCGAGAAGCTTCACGAGTTCCGGATGGAGCCCGTGGATGTTCAGCTCGAGGCACGTCTGCTCGCCGACCTCGCGGATCTCCTCGAGGAGCTCCTTGCGCGTCTTCTCGACGATCTCCTCGATCCGTCCCGGATGGATCCGTCCGTCCTTCACGAGCTTCTCGAGCGAGAGTCGCGCGACCTCGCGTCTGATCGGATCGAATCCCGAGAGGATGACCGCCTCCGGCGTATCGTCGATGATCACGTCGATGCCGGTCGCATTCTCGAACGCCCGGATGTTGCGCCCCTCGCGGCCGATGATGCGCCCCTTCATCTCATCGCTCGGGAGATCCACAACCGATACCGTCGATTCAACGACGTGGTCCGCCGCGCAACGCTCGATCGCGAGCGTCAGTATCTTACGACTCTCCTTGACGGCGTTCCGCTCCGCTTCCTCGCGGATGTCCCGGATCTTTTTCGCGGCTTCGTGCCGCGCTTCGTTCTCGAGATTCGTGATGAGGAGCTTCTTCGCCTCGTCCTGGCTCATGCCGGCGATCCTCTCGAGCTTGTCGTTCTGCATCTGGAGCACATGGTTGAGATCCTCGTGTTTCTCGGCGACCGTCTGCAGCTTGTTCTCAAGGAGCTTCTGCTTGTCGCTCAGCTCATGCTCGCGATTCTCGAGATAATCAACCTTGCGATTGACATTCTGCTCCTTTTCCTCGATGCGCCGCTCCTGCTTCTTGAGTTCCTGGCGTCCCTCCTGCGTCTCCTTCTCGAATCTGAGCTTCGCCTGATACCATTCATCCTTCGCCTCGAGAATCGCCGCTTTTTTCTGCGTTTCGGCTTCCCGCTGAGCTTCGGCGATAATGTTTTCTGCGAGCTTCCTCGTGTTCTTCAGATGGCTTTCCGAAACCTTCTTGTTGACGAACCATCCGACGACGAGGCCGAGGAAAAGGACCAAAATCCCGGCCGACGTATAAAAGAATACACCTTGCATAATTATTCACCCGATACCCGATCGGGGTGCTCACCTCCGCGAGATTTGAGTCAACGCTCCGGCGTGGCTGCAACCGCCTCGATATATGAAAGATTAAATGTCGTTCGGCAGGAGATGCGGGGCGGGGCCTTGGGGTATTTAAAATTCCCCACGCTGTGCCGTGTGGTGAAGTTGCCTTTGAAGCCCTCAATACAAGGTGGAAGTCCGCATGACCGCTTCTGCGATCCCGGTTCTCCCGGGCTTGGCATCCACGATCAGATATAAGACTTCCGGGCTAAAGGTGTTGGCTCAAAATATCCTTCTCCATCACGAACACGGTAGGGAATTTCTCACTTCGAATGGATCGTGCATATCCTCGTTCGTCCCCTGATCGTACGGCCAACACCCCGGGAGGAGGAGGATCATCGTTCGACGCTGATCTTGCTATCAAGGAGCTCGCCCAAACGAGCAGCTTTTCCCTCGAGCTCCGCCTGAATCTGGTCGCGCTCCTCGCGCTCCTGGTAGAGCTCGTCTGTGATATTGAGAGCAGCTAATATGGCGATTCGCGACTGCGACATGATACCGCTTGAATGGGCGATTTCTCTCATCTTCCGGTCTACGTACCCCGCGATCTTGTGTACGTACTGAGGATTACCCACTCCCTTGACTTTATACTCCTGACCAAAAATCTCCACTTTTTCAGTGCTCTTTTCGGTCATCAGGCTACCTTTCAACATCAACGCTGAACCGATCCTGCTCGCTGCCTCCCCGGAACCTCACCTTTCTCAACCGGCGACAGCTCAGATATCAAGATCATCCAGCTTCGCCAGCATCTCCTCAACCTTCCCTTTTATCTCCTCTCTCGTTTTATCGAAATCTCCTGTCTTTTGCTTTTCAGTCCGTAAGATTTCGAGTTCCCTCGTCAAATCCTCATTCTTAATATACAACGAATCCATTTTTCCTTTCAACTCTTTATTGCTCTGCTCCAGCTTGAATTTTTCCTCTCTGAGCTGGGCGATATGCTCCGCTGCCTTGGTTATCTTCGCCTCGAGCATGTCGAGGTTGATGGTCCCGCTACCAGCCATGAACCGCTCCTCCCCTATTCCGTCCGTAACGTTGCCTGCAGCTCCCGCTGCAGCGCCCCGAGTATCCTCTGCACTTCCCGATCGACCGTTATGCTGTCAAGCGTCCCTTCGGCCGATCTGAAGCTCAGCCTGAAGGTGTAGCTGCGTTTGAACGCCCCGAGATGCCCTTCACGATAGTAATCGAAAAGTCGAATAGAATCAAGATACTGTGCATGCTTAATGATAACATTCCTGAGCTCGCTGAAGCGCACCCGTTCGCCGACGACGATGCAGAGATCCCGTTTCACCGCCGGGTACTGGCTGATCCCCTTGAATTTCGGCCAGCCGGCGCCCGCGGCGCTCAGAGCCTCGATGTGGAGGCTGAAATAGAAAACCGGATAATCGACGTCGAACGCCTCCGACACTTCCCGGGCAATAACCCCTCCTTCGGCCACCCCAACACCTCCCATAAGCCATTGGAACAGCTGCCCTTTCCCGTCATGCGGCTTCACCATCGTCACCGTCCGGCTGACCCCGAGCCGTTCAAGAAGGGCTTCAAGCTCCCCTTTCATGTCGAAGTAATCGCTCTGCCGCTGCTTATCCAGCCACTGGAGCGGCACGGCGTTTCGCGCAAAGAGAGCCGAAAGATGGAGTTCCTCGCGCGGGAGTCCCGTTCCTCCGGGTCCCGGAATGAATACCTTGCCGAGCTCGACAATCCGGAGTTCTTCCTGCTCGGCCGGCGTGTTCCGCTTCACAACGGCGAGCAGGCCCGGCAGGAGGCTCGTCCTGAGCGCGGACTGCGCCTCCGTGAGGGGATTCGCGATGCGCATCGGATCCGCACGCTCATCGCCGGGCAACCATCCCATTCTCGAGGGGTCCCCGGGGTCCATGAATGAGCTTGTCACGACCTCGGCGAATCCGCGCGAGACGAGGTATGCGACGATATTATCGTTTCTCACATTCTCGGGCGCGACCTCGGAAAAAATGCTGCACCGCGTCGTCTCTTCCCGTCCGATGTTCTCGTAACCGTACACGCGCGCCGTCTCTTCGATGAGATCGACCTCTTCCCGGATATCGCGCCGGAACGACGGAACGGATACGTGGATCGTCTCCCCGTAGACCCGCGCGGAGAGATCGAGGCGATCGAGAAGTGCGGCGATATCGTCGCCGGCGAGCTGCGTTCCCATGACGCGATTCGCCTGGCTCACCCTGAGGGAGATCGTCCTCTTGTCGGGACCCTCTGCCGCCCGCAGGCGCTCTGCGCAGACCGTAGACGGCTTTCCGGCGCCCATCTCGCGGATGAGGCGGCAGGCCCGCGCGCCCGCATCCATCATGATCCCCACATCGGCCTCCCGCTCAAACCGGTACGAAGCCTCGGTCTCGAGTCTCAAGCGCTGCCGCGCCCTCCGGACGAGCCGGGGATCGAACATGGCGCTCTCGATCACGAGCCGTTTCGTCCGCTCCGTGACCTCGGTCTCCCGCCCCCCCATGACGCCGGCGATAGCGATCGCCCGTGCGTCATCGGCGATGACGAGTATCCCGGGATCAAGCTCCCTCTCCGCGCCGTCGAGGGTGACGATCTTCTCTCCCTTCTTCGCGCGGCGCACGACGATCGTATCCTTCGCAAGCGTATCCCGGTCGAATGCGTGGAGCGGCTGCCCGAGCTCCATAAGCACAAAATTCGTCACGTCGACGATATTGTTGATCGCGTTGAGACCGACAGATTTGAGGAGTTTCTGCATCCATGCGGCGGAGGCCCCGACGACGACATCGTCGATGAACACCGCCGTATAGCGCGGACAATCGGCGTCGCTTTCCACTTTGAGGTTGAACTCATCGGCTGCCTCGAGCCCGAAGAAATCGGGGGGCATGAGTCTTCGCTTGTAGAGCGCGGCTATCTCGCGGGCGAGCCCGAAGTGGCACAGAAGATCGGGCCGGTTCGGCGTCACCTCGATGTCGAAAACGTGCTCGGTCCCCCCGAGCCTCCCTTCGAGGCTTTCCCCCGGCTTCGCGTCGAAATCGAGCGATACGATGCCGCCGTGATCATCGCCGATACCGAGCTCCGTCTCCGAGCAGATCATTCCCTCGGATACTTGGCCGCGAATCTTCGATTTTGTTATTTTGAGGCCCCCGGCGAGCACGGCACCCTCGAGCGCAACCGCGACCCTCATTCCCGCCTTGACGTTCGGTGCTCCGCACACGATACCGAGCGGCCGAGCGCCTCCCACGTCGACCGTGCAGAGGCTCAGACGGTCGGCGCCGGGATGCTTCGCGGCCTCGAGTACCTTCCCGAAAACGACTCCTCTGAACGACGGGGCGAGCGATTCGACCCCCTCGACGTTCACCCCGAACATCGTAAGATCGTGAGCGAGGTCCGCCGGGTCCTCTTCAATGTGCACGTATCGCTTCAACCAACTCAGGCTGATTTTCACTCGAGCACCTCTGAGCCCATCTCTCCCCAGAACTGCCGGAGAAACCGAATGTCGTTCGCAAGGAGCCGGCGAATGTCGTCGATACCGTACTTGAGCATCGCAAGCCGGTCGAGCCCCAGGCCGAACGCGAAGCCCGTGTACGCATCGGGATCATACCCCACGTATCGGAACACGTGCGGATGCACCATACCGGCACCCATGATTTCGATCCATCCCGTTTTGCCGCAGATCGAACAGCCCGACCCGCGGCATGCGAAGCACGACATGTCCGCTTCCGCGCTCGGCTCGGTGAACGGGAAGAAATGCGGCCGGAAACGAACCTTCGCGTCGGACCCGAAAAAAGCGCGCACGAAGTACGTCACATCGTTGCGCAGGTCGGCAAGCGACACGTTCCGGTCGACATAGAGCCCTTCCATCTGGAGGAACTCTGAGGCGTGCGATGGATCGGGGGATTCGTTGCGGTAAACGCGCCCCGGTACGATAATCCGGAGCGGCGGCGTATGTTTCTCCATGTACCGGACCTGCACCGGAGAGGTCTGTGTTCTCAGGAGGATATCCTTGTTGATGTAAAAGGTGTCCTGCGTGTCGCGCGAGGGATGATCGATCGGAAAATTGAGCGCCTCGAAGTTATAGTAGTCGAGCTCGACGTCGGGCCCCTCGGCGAGCGAGTATCCCATCCCTGAGAAAATACTCTTGAGGTCGCTCAAGACCTTGTGCAGGACATGCCGCCCCCCGGGGAGCGTCCGCCGTCCCGGGAGCGTCGGATCTCCCGCGAAATGATCCTCCTCGGCCGCGCCCTCCAGGAGCGCCCCTCTTCGCCGCTCATAGAGTTCCTGGATCTTTCTCTTGAGATCGTTGATGAGATCCCCGAAGGCGGGACGTTCCTCGGCAGGCAGGCTCCCGATGGAGCGCAGAAGAGCCGTTATCTCCCCCTTGCGAGCGATAAACCGGATTCTCGCCTCTTCAAGGGTATCGAGGTCGAGCGCCTCCGCGAAAGTCTTTTCGGCCTCCGCGGCGATCTCATCGGCCCGGGAACGATCGGGAGGCTCGCTCATTGAAGGGATTCCTTCACAATCTCGGCGAGCCGCGTGAAGCCTGTCGCGTCGTTGACGGCAAGCTCCGCGAGCACCTTGCGGTTGATCTCGATGTTCGACTTTTTCAAACCCTCGATGAAGTGGTTGTAGCTCAGCCCGTTGAGACGCGCCGCGGCGTTGATTCGAATGATCCACAGCTTGCGGAAATCGCGTTTGCGCGCACGGCGATCCCGGTACGCATAGACGAGGGCGCGGTTCACGGCCTCACGGGCGGTGCGATACAGGGTGTGGCGGCTTCCGAAATAGCCCTTCGCCCGCTTCAGGACCTTCTTCTTGCGGCTCTTCGAAGGCACGCCATGTTTGGTTCTCGGCATACGGTGATTCCTCCTGCGGTTTGTACAAGCCTGGCTCTACGGGGATTGGTCGCGTGTGCGCTAGATGCCCAACATCCGGCGGACGCGTCTCGCGTCGCTCTTGGAAACGGTCGTCCCCTTGCGCAAGTTGCGTTTCCGCTTGCTGGTCTTCTTCGTGAGAATGTGGCTCCCGTAAGCCTTTGTCCGCTTGATCTTGCCGGTTCCGGTGACCCGAAACCGCTTATGAGCGGCCCGATTGGTTTTCATCTTCGGCATAGCTGTTCTCTAGCCCCCTTTTCTGTCGGAACGAGCACCCAGGATCATGGATATCATCTTGCCGACTTGTATCGCGTCCTTCTCGATGACGGCGATATCGGCGAACTGGGTTACGATGCGTTGGAGAATCTTTCTCCCCGACTCCATGTGCTCCATCTCGCGGCCTCGGAAAATGACGGTGATCTTCACCTTGTCTTTGTCCCTGAGGAACTTCTCCGCGTTACGAAGCTTGAACTGAAGGTCGTGTTCTTCAATCTTCGGACGGATCTTGATCTCCTTGAGCTGCGTCGTATGCTGCTTCTTCCGCGACTCTCGCGCCTTCTTGCTCTGTTCGTACTTGAACTTTCCAAAGTCCATGATCTTGCAGACGGGCGGACGGGAGGTCGGCGCGATCTCCACGAGATCGAGACCCTGTTCCTCGGCCATCTTGAGCGCCTCCGGGGTCTGGAGGACCCCAAGCTGCTTTCCCTCGGCATCGATGACCCGGATCTCGGGCAACCGAATCTGCTCGTTTACACGAACCCGTTTTTCTCTCTCCTTCTCCTTGATACCGCCACCTCCTGGCAATAAAACGAAAAAGGGCAGGTAAGGTATCACCCGCCCGTTTTGACCGGATTCAAGATGAAACCCTACCGATACACTGAAGACCGTAAGGTGAGAGGAGCGACCCTCTACTTATCGATTCGCTTGTCGAGTCTAAAGATACGTTTTCCGAACGATCTCGTCAATCATTTCGACGATAAAATCTTCGATTTTTTTTGTCCCGATTCTGCCCTTCTTTTTCGAGCGAACATCGAAAATCCCCTCAGCGACCTCCCGCTCCCCCACCACCGCCATGTACGGGATCTTGAGAAGCTCCGCTTCCCTGATGCGGTAGCCGATCTTCTCCTCCCGAAGGTCCCCTTCCGCCCTCAGCCCCGCGTCGACGAGCCTCTTGACCGCGCCCCGGACGAACTCGTGCTGGCCGGGTCCGATCGGAAAGACGCGCACCTGCACCGGCGCGAGCCAAAGCGGGAATTCCCCCGCGTAGTGCTCGGTGAGAGTGCCGATGAAGCGCTCGAGGGAGCCGAGCAGCGCGCGGTGAATCATGTACACGTACGAGCGCCGGCTTTCCGCGTTCACGTACTGGACCTCGAAACGGCGCGGCAGGTTGAAATCGAACTGGATCGTCGTCGCCTGCCAGCCTCGCCCGATTGCATCGATGAGCTTGAGATCGATCTTGGGCCCGTAGAAGACGGCCTCGCCGACCATCTTTTGGTAGGGAATGCCGCGCTTCTCGATCGCGGCAAGGAGCGAAGCCTCGGCCCGCTCCCATTCCTCCTCGGTCCCCGCATACTTTGCCATGTTGTCCGGATCGTGGACACTGAGCTCGACCCGGTAATGTTCGAATCCGAACGACGTGAGCAGCCGATGGGCGAAATCGAAGCAGCGATCAACCTCTTCGGTGAGCTGCTCGGGCGTGCAGAAGATATGGGCGTCGTCCTGCGTGAAACCGCGCACGCGGAGGAGTCCGTGGAGCGTGCCGCTCCGTTCGTTGCGGTATACGGTGCCGAGCTCGGCGTAGCGGACCGGAAGATCGCGGTAGCTGTGCAGCTTGCTCTTGTACACGAGTATGTGGCCCGGGCAGTTCATCGGTTTGAGGACGAACTCCTGGTCCTCCGTCGGGATGATGAACATGTTCTCCCGGTAGTAATCGTAATGGCCGGACTGGCGCCACAGGGCGCTCCGCGCGATATGGGGAGTCATGATGAGCTGGTAGCCGTTCCTGCGATGCTCTTCTTTCCAGTAATTCTCGATGGTCTCGCGCAGGATGTACCCCTTGGGGTACCAGAACACGAGGCCTCCACCAGCCTCTTCCTTTATGTCGAACAGCTCGAGCTGAGGTCCGAGGCGCCGGTGATCCCTCCGCTTCGCTTCCTCGCGCCGGACGAGCTCCGCGGCGAGATCGTCCTTGCTGAAGAAGGCGGTCCCGTAGATACGCTGCATCATCTGGTTGCGTTCGTTCCCGCGCCAGTAGGCTCCTGCGATCGAGGTCAGCTTGAACGCCTTGACCATCGAGAGACTGGGGAGATGCGGGCCGGCGCAGAGATCGGTGAAGCCTCCGAGGCGATACACCGAAACGGTTTCCGTGGCGAGATCCTTGATGAGCTCGACCTTGAACGGTTGGGCGAGGTCCTCAAAGAGCCGTATCGCGTCGTCGCTCTTGACATCCTCGCGAGTGAACGGCATGGCGGTCCCCTTCAGAATCTCGCGCATCCGTTCCTCTATCCGCTCGAGGTCATCCGGGCTCAGGGGGGTATCGAGCAGGAAATCATAGTAGAAGCCATCGTCGATTGACGGACCGATGCCGAACCGTGCGCTTGGATAGAGCTCCTGAACGGCGAGCGCCATGAGATGAGAGGCGGAATGCCGTAGGACCTCGAGCGCACCGTCGTCTTTTGCCGTCACAACGGCGATCTCCGCCGTGTCCGGAACGTGCTCCCGAACGTCGAGCAGGCGACTGCCGGCCCTGAACGCGACCGCGTTACGGCGGACGCCCTCGGGAAGCTCCTTCAATACGTCCGCGAGCGGAGTGCCGGCCTCGAACGTTGTCCGTGAACCGTTTTTCAAAACGAGCTCCGCCATCGCAGTTGACCCTCGCGTGGATAACAAAATGGTGGGCGATACTGGAATTGAACCAGTGACCCCCTGCATGTCAAGCAGGTACTCTAACCATCTGAGCTAATCGCCCATCTACTCGTACGAACTACAGTTTATAATACGGAACGCGCGCGGGCAACGAAAATCTGTCCGCACGCGCGTGATGCTTCGCGGGAACGGGCCCCGGCGCAGAACGCCGCGACCCCTTCATTTCTTCTTCTTCTCATCGTCGTCGAGAACTTCATATTCGGCGTCGACGACCGTGCCGTCGGGGCTCTTCTCGCGCGGAGGCTCCTGGTTCTGCGACGCACGGCCCGGTCCCTCGTGCGGCTGCGAACCGGCGGCCTCGTACATCTTCTGCGCCACTCGCTGCCAGACCTGGTTGTGGCGGTCGATCGCGGAGCTGATGCTGTTCTTCTCGTCGCGCTTCGCCGCCTCCTTGAGATCCTCGAGCGAGCGGCGGAGCTCGGTTTCATCCTCGGATGAGATCTTGTCCTTGTACTCCGCGAGCTGCTTCTCGGTCTGGTACGCGAGCTGATCCGCCTGGTTGCGAAGATCGATGATCTCCCGCTTCGCGCGATCCTCGGCGACGTGGGTCTCCGCGTCGCTCACCATCTGCTTGATCTCATTCTCGCTGAGACCGCTCGAGGGTTGGATGATGATCTTCTGCTCCTTCCCCGTCGCCTTGTCCTTCGCCGAGACGTTGAGAATGCCGTTCGCGTCGATATCGAAGGTCACCTCGATCTGCGGGATGCCGCGCGGTGCGGGGGGCAGTCCGGCGAGTTGGAACCGCCCGATCGATTTGTTGCTGCCCGCCATCTCGCGCTCGCCCTGAAGGACGTGGATCTCGACCGTCGTTTGGCCGTCCGCTGCGGTCGAGAATATCTCGCTCTTCCTCGTCGGGATCGTCGTGTTGCGATTGATGAGCTTCGTCATAACCCCGCCGAGCGTCTCGATCCCGAGAGATAGAGGTGTGACGTCGAGAAGCAGCACGTCATGCACGTCGCCGGCGAGCACACCTCCCTGGATCGCCGCGCCGAGCGCGACGACCTCGTCGGGATTCACTCCGCGGTGGGGTTCCTTGTTGAAAAGCTCTTTCACCTTTGCCTGGACGGCGGGGCTTCTCGTGGCGCCGCCCACGAGGATCACTTCGTCGAGATCCACGGGGGTGAGCCCTGCGTCCTTGAGACACGCCTTGCACGGGCCAACCGTTCGCTCGATGAGGTCGGCGGTAAGCGATTCGAGCTTCGCGCGCGTGAGCTTCATCGTGAGGTGCTTCGGACCGCTCGCGTCCGCCGTGATGAATGGCAGGCTGATCTCGGCCTGGGGAACGGTCGAGAGCTCGCACTTCGCCTTTTCGGCGGCCTCGCGGAGCCGTTGCATCGCCATCGGATCGTTCGAGAGATCAATACCCTGCTCCCTCTTGAACTCGGCGATCAACCAGTCCATGACCCGCTGGTCGAAATCATCGCCGCCGAGATGCGTGTCGCCGTTCGTCGCCTTGACCTCGAAAACGCTGTCCCCGAGCTCGAGGATCGAAATGTCGAAGGTTCCTCCCCCGAGATCGAACACCGCGATTGTCTTCTCCCCCGTTTTGTCGAGGCCGTACGCGAGGGAGGCCGCCGTCGGCTCGTTGATGATCCGCTCGACATCGAGCCCGGCGATTCGCCCGGCGTCTTTCGTCGCTTGACGCTGGCTGTCGTTGAAGTATGCGGGAACCGTGATGACGGCGCGCGTCACCTTTTCTCCGAGGTATTTCTCGGCCGCTTCCTTGAGGTACTGGAGAATGAACGCCGAGATCTCGGGAGGGGTGTATTCCTTCCCGCTGAGGTTCACGCGCGCGTCGCCGTTGGGACCCTGGACGACGTCGTAGGGAACCTCGGAAATCTCGTTCGTCACCTCCGAGTACTTGCGCCCCATAAACCTTTTGATCGAATACACGGTGTTCGTTGGATTCGTGATCGCCTGTCTCTTGGCCAGTATGCCGACGACCCTCTGAGCGTCCTTGAATCCGACCACCGAGGGTGTCGTTCTCCCGCCTTCCGGGTTCGGGATGACTACGGGTTCGCCCCCCTCTATCACTGCCACGCACGAGTTCGTCGTTCCCAGATCGATACCGATTATCTTTGACATTGCTATACCCCTCTTTCGGCTCTTGTTTGTTCTCGAAGTGTAATGAAACAAATATCATGCCGCAGGTACTCCTATGTCAATCATTTTAACTGATTGATATCAAATAGATTATAGCTGTATTACGGATGGGGCTGATGGACTGTGACTGAGGAGCTTGCCATTCTACTGCCAGTACATGCCATAATGGCATATACGGGCAGGGTTATCCTTTGCCATCTTTTTCCACGAAACTGCATCGCGCATCGCCATTCTCCAGGGTCAGCATCACCTCCCGGCAGATCTCATAATTCTTCTTTGCGAGATCGCTGTAGCTGTAGTAGACGCACATCCTTCTCTTGGCGCATTTATTCTTTTGTCTACACACCGAAAGCTGTCCGGCGATCCAGGACGTCAGGCAGTCTCCATCCTCGACACCCCAGCGCTCGCATCCTTGCTCGATATCGTGCTCATGGTGGTAGGGAAAGAGCTGCTTCTTGATCTCGAATATGAGTTTCTCGAGCCTGTTCATGGCGCGAGCCCGACCTCCCTTCACTCAGTAACGATAATCAATTCGCAGGGGGCATTTCAATAGATCGAAGAGCCGCACGACATTATTTTCTCTTCCGCTCATTTTCTGTTTGACAATAATAGGGTATAGTACCTATACTCTCTACGAGAGTTTCTGCAATTAACTCTTTGCTCTGTAGTGAGTGTTTCCGCATATCGAACATCGAGGTTCACCTCCCTCGAACCCACTTCGGTATGCACCCCTGACACCGATTGCAGAGACTCTCATATTTTATTGCCCATTTCCTCGAGAAGGGATATGAGCTTCTCCCTCGAGTTCCACTCCGGGTGCTCGAGCACGATATCAAAGAGTCTCTTCAAAATCTCACCCACCCCGGGTCCCTCCTCCATGCCGAGCACTCGCATGATATCGCCGCCGCCAATCGCGAGATCCTTGATCGCGAACGCTGCGTCCGACTCGAGAATGCGCGTGATACGCTCTCTGATAACCCTGTTCTGCTCGACGACGCCGGCATCTCCCCGGGAGAGCCCATCCGCCTCCCGGAGCGCAAGCAGATCATCGACATTCTCCCTCTCGACCCGGGCGATGAACCTCCGCACCGCGCCATCGGACCATTCGTCCGTTATGTTGAGCATGTGATGTTCGATGAGAGAAACGACCCTCGTCCTGAAATCCCGCGGAAACCTCAAACGGTCGAGGATCGCATCCGCGATATGGGCGCTTCGCTCCTCATGCCGGTAGAACACGGTGCGCCCGTCGACGATTTGCTTCATATCCTTCTTGCCGAGGTCGTGGAGGAGGGCGCTCCATCTGATGTCGAGCTCGGCTCGCGCACAATCGCAGCTCCGGAGGCTATGCATGAAAACGTCGTCGGGATGATACTCGTTCTGTTCTTCGCCGTAGGTTCTATCGAGCTCGGGGAGGATAATCGCGAGAATCCCCTCGTCGTGCATGAATACAAAGCCGCGGGAAGGCCTCGGCGCCAGCAGCATCATCTTGTTCAGCTCATCCCGCACTCGCTCGGGGGAAACTGTCTCGAGAAGCATGCGATCCCTTCGCATGAGGGCACGTGTCTCTTCCTCCACCGAAAGGTCGAATCGTGCCATGAACTGCACACCGCGCAGGATCCTGATCGGGTCCTCTTGAAAGGAGTCGTGCCGGTTGACCCGCACAAGGCGTCTATCGAGATCGCCCCTCCCCCCGAGAGGATCGACGAGTTCCCCGCGCTTCAGGTGAAGCGCCATCGAATTGATCGTGTAGTCGCGCCGCTCCAGATCCTTCTCGACCGGCAGGTACGGATCGAACCGGACGCTGAAATCCCTGTGACCGATCCCCGTGGAGAACTCCGCCCTCGGCATCGATACGTCGACGGTCCGGCCCGATGGGGGGGTAAACTTGATCACCCCGAAGGACTTCCCGACGAGGCTCGTGTCTCCGAAGCGCTCGAGCCTCGAAACAAGATCGTCGAAGGCGATACCGGAGGCGAGGTAGTCCTCATCGAGTGAAGCGGCGTTCACGCCGAGCACTATATCCCGCACCGTCCCTCCGACGATGTACAGGTCGCACACCTCGATGAGCGCCTTTTCCCATGGGTGCAGTTCGCGTCCAAGATCGAGCTTCATTCGAAATTGCATACAGCCCGCCGCCGTGAGAAGAATGCCGGGGACCGGAATCGAACCGGTACGGAGCTTTCGCCCCAGCGGATTTTAAGTCCGCTGCGTCTGCCAATTCCGCCACCCCGGCCTTGGGGCGATGGTAAATGATACCCACAGAGGCGGCAAGCAAAAATGACCTCTCCTGCAGCGGCGTTCCTTCCTACAGTCCCAGCAGAGGAGCGATGATAAGCCGCTGGATTTCTGAAGTGCCGGAATAGAGCTTGCTCGACACGGCGTCCCGGAGCTCGCGCTCGACCTCGTATTCGGTCATATAGCCGTAGCCGCCGTGAATTTGGATCGCGCTCTCAGCCATCTGCACCCAGCTCTCGCTGATATGGAGCTTGGCCATGGCCGCCTCGAGAAAAATGCTCTTGCCCTTGCTCTTCAACCATCCCGCCTGATAAAGAAGTGCCCGTGATGTCTCGAGGTTAATCTTCATATCGACGATCCGGGAGGCGACCAACTGGAACTTGCCGATGGGCTGTCCGAACTGGCGACGCTCGCTCGCGTATCGAATTGATGTTTCGAGAATCCGTTGCATCGTTCCTACCGCGCCCGCGAGAATGCAGCTCCTTTCCCACGTCATGGAATCGGTGAACAGGTTCTTCCCCGCGCCCTCGCGGCCCAGACGATTCTCCTCCCCCACCTCGCAGTCCTCGAAGAAGAGCTCGCACATGGGGGACGTTCTGAGCCCCATCTTCTCCGTGTGCGCCCCGTACGAGAGGCCCGCGGCGCCCCTTTCCACGAGGAAGGCGCTCACACCATTTGCGCCCTTGGAGCGGTCCACCGTCGCATAGACGATGAAGAGGTCCGCGATCGGTCCATTCGTTACGAAAACCTTGCTGCCGTTCAGCACGTAGCGGGGCCCGCGCTTCTCCGCGACGGTGGTCAGGCTGTAGGCGTCCGACCCCGATCCCGGCTCCGACATGGCGTTCGCACCAATGAGTTCACCACGGCAGAGACGCGGCAAGTAGCGTTCCTTCTGTTCCGTGGTCCCGAAGTTCAAAAGAGGGATTTCCAGAGTCCACATGTGCGCATTGATCGAAAAGACGAGACCGTTGTCCACACAGCCATAGCCGAGGCTCTCGAGAACCCCCATCGTCGTAAGAGCATCCATTCCCGTCCCGCCGAATTGCTCCGGAACCGGAAGGCCATGAATGCCCATCCCCGCGCACTTCTTCCAGCCTTCATGATTGAACTCACCGCGCTTCTCCCGCTCCGCGTACCCCTCATTCAGCTCCGCGTTGGCGAACTTCACGATCGAGGCGCGCATTCCGGCTTGTTCCTCTGACCACGCGAAATCCATTGACTACTCCCTTCGGAATCGTTTCGTCTAAGCCTGTCCGTTACGAGACGTACCGGCCTGCGACTGCAACTTCTGATAGTCGATCTTATCGGTCGATGTCTTGGGAAGCTTCGGATGAAACTGGAACAAATCGGGAATGAAATAGAGCGGCAGGTGCCGGGAACAGAACTGCTTGAGCTCGATGATGGAGATCCGGTTTTGATCGTGGGTTGCGATATGCGCGCATATCCTGATACCCTCGGCTTCGTCCGGCAGGGCCACGACCGCGGCTTCCCGGACCTTCGGATGCCGATAGAGGCATGCCTCGATTTCCCCGAGTTCGACGCGGTAGCCGCGCTTTTTCACCATGCGATCCTTGCGGCCGATAAACGTAAGGTTACCGTCGGCCTGTTCAATGACGAGATCTCCGGTTCGATACCAGCGCCCACGCTCTCCGAGATCGACGAACACACGTTCGTTCTGATCGGGAAGATTCCAGTATCCTTGCATCACGCCCGGCCCCTGGATAAGGAGCTCTCCCTCTACCCCTCTCTCGACCCGCTTTCCTCCAGCCTCGACGATCATTCCCCGGTAATGGGGGCACACCACTCCGATCGGATACGGATCGGTGCGATCATCCTCGATAGTTGGCGGGAGCTCGTAGTACGTGCAGACATTCGTCTCGGTTGGCCCATACAGGTTGAAGTATCGCGGGCGCGGAAGCACCCGCTTCAGAGCACGCAGATGCACAACAGGGAAGACCTCGCCGGCGAAAAGCACCAACCGCAGGGAAGAATAGTCGTGGTTTTCCATTTTCCCGTACTGGGTGAGCAGGCTGAGTATGGATGGCGTTGAGTACCATATTGTCAGTTTCTGCGAAGCGATGAGACTGGCAAGGGCGGTCGGGTCCTTCCCCGTGTCCTCACCCACGAGAACCAGCATGGCCCCATGCTTGAGCGGTGTATAGATATCCAGAATCGAGAGGTCAAAATGAAATGGCGCATGCGAGGAGAACCGGTCGGCGGCCACAGGCTCAAATGTATCGCTGCACCAGTCGACAAAGCACTGCGCGTTGCGGTGTGAGAGCATGACCCCCTTCGGTCGCCCCGTAGAACCGGATGTGTAGAGAATGTATGCGAGATCGTCGAGGTCCGAGTGCACGCTGAGCGTTTGAGGTGACGGCGATGCCGCCTCTTCGCGGTCGATCCAGGCGCGCAGCCAGCCGCCGCCCCCGGCTCCAGGCAGAGTCATTATTGGGCGGCTGTTTTCCCCTTCTCCCAACTCTCTGCGCAGAAGTGGTTCCAAAGCCGCTTCGGTGATGATCGCGCGCACGGAACAGTCCTTGAAGATGTAAGCGTTGCGGGTCGGTGGAGCCTTCGGATCGACAGGGACATACGCGGCACCGGACTTTAGAGTGCCGAGGATACAGGCGACTGAATCAATCGATTTGTGCAGATAGATGCCGATCCTATCCCCGCGCGTCACTCCGAGTCGGATCAGGCGGTCACGCAGGCGACTCGTCAAGTCGTCGAGCTCACGATACGTGATCGATGTGCCTGACTGCTCCCGGACCGCTATGTTCTCGGGATACCGAGATGCCGCTTCGATGAAGTAGAAATGGAGGGCCATGAAAGTCCCTTTCCTCTCATCCAAGCTTCGAAGAGACGAATCGTGTGATGTCCGCCACGGTGTTCAGGTTTTCCGAATCGGCCTCATGCGCTTCGACTCGAATGCCGAACTCTTCCTCCAGAAATGTGATGAGTTTCAGGGTCGCGAGCGAATCGAGGATGCCGGTATCGATCAGCGCCGTGTCGTCGGTCAGAGCATTCGGATCTTCTCCGGGAAGAAACTGTCTGAGGATAAACTCTTTGATTTTGTCGTGGATCAATCTGCTGTCCGGTGCCATTTCGCTCCTTTCGATTCAATGGAATGCCTTCTCGATGTCCTCCGCCGGTCCGGAACCGGATGCGTCAAGCCCGAGCTCCCCGAGCAAGCCGGCGTACAGTCTGTCTGCCAGCATTCGATGCCCCTTTGCGTTCGGGTGTCGATCCCACGTCGCAATCCATAGGCCATCGTACCCGGGGAGCGATTCATACACGTTGAGCAGGTCGATGACGGCGAAACCCGCTTCCCGCTGCAGGGCAACTTGCCTCTGCGCGTCAAGGTCCGCTTCCTTCGGCTTATTCGTCGGGATGGGAAGGACGGTCCCGATCGGCTTGATCCCCCGCTGCGTGCACCACTCAACCATGCGCCGGTAGACCCACAGGAGGAGTTCCTCGCGGCGCGGCTCGAGGGTAGCCCTGGCGACATCGAAATCCATGTCTTTTCGGACACCACCCGCACGGGCCATCTCGGTGAGCTCGGGCCAGGGCAACGTATAACTACCCATCACCGAGTATATTATGTCCCTCTGCACAAAGTAGAATTCATTGACTCCCACGTAGATCACTGCGTCTGGTTGAAAATCGAGCACTCGCTTCTCGAGGACCGCGAGATTCATGACGGGACCGAACCCGGCGACCGAAAAGTTCAGAATCTCATACTTAGTACCGGTGCGCGGAGAGATCTCCCGGTTCAAACGGTTCTCAACAATGTTCTCGAAGCTCTCGTCATCCGTCACGCCGCTTCCCATGCTGTGCGATGAACCGAGAAGCGCGAAGCGATAGGTTCCCGCGGGTTTGACCTTATCGTAGTCGCGGTCGCGCATGCCCCATCGATTCGTAGTCATGATGGCGCCCCTGAACACGACGCGGCGCGACGGCAGAACCTCCCATGTCGGGAACCCCCCGGTGCGATGAATCGCCCAGCAGCGATCCCAGTCGGCGGGACGTCCCCTGTACAACTCTGCGAGCTGGGGATTGAAACGGGACACGTCCGCGAGATCCTCATAGTAACCGCGGGTCAGCAGCTGCCGGTCGCGCGCATTAAGATAGAGCGGATTTTTCAGCTGGCCGAGCACGTTCGCGACCACGGGAGGATAGAAAAAATAAAGCTGACCGAATATGAGAAAGGTGAGCCCGGCGCTCACTGCGGATACGCGGAGCGCGGAGAGGGGAACGGGCACTCCGAGCAACCGAATCCGCGGCGAACTCTCAACCTCCTGCCCACCCCGCTTCTCGAGCCGGTCATAGATAATCGCGGCGGCCCCGAGTCCAATCAGTCCGGCGAGGATCCAGCCCGCGTCTTTCAGCCCGGGATGCATGAGCTTCGCCAGCACGATCTTGAGCTCCCCGAAGGACTTCGTCGACCAGATCGCCCAGCTCGAGCAGATCACGAGAAACGTGCCAATCGTGCGCAGCGCGAGCATAAGCGCCGATCCAAGAGAATGCGACCGTTTCCCGAGACTCCGGGCGCGGCCGCGCCGTGCCTCCAGTATCATATTTGCGAGGACGAGTATCCCCATGATGGACCAGAAAACGATGTCCTGCCAGATCACCGGGAAGGCGTTGCGGATCCAGAACCACTGATATGAATGGAGCGCCCACGTGGCGAAAAACGCGATGAACGTCGTGAGGACAAGCGCCGCCGCGCCGCTCATCGACCGCTTGAAAAACATGTAGAACGGATTGAAAAAGATCTTCTGCAGAAAATCCTTCCAGTAAATGTTAACGCGCCGCCAGTAGTCCGTGAAGCTCGAAGCGAGGAGATAGTTGAAGTTCGTGCGCGGAAGGTTGAATCCGAACAGATGCAGCATGCCGACGACGAGATGGAAGCTCCCCGAAATCCGCAGATAGAGCAGATAGGGACGCACGAAATAGAGCGCGGCGCCGGCGGCCGAACCGATCGACGAAGGCTCCGCAGGAAGGTACTGATAGACGGCGCGGTACACTATCAGTTGAATGAGGCCGCGGAAGATCCAGTTCACGCCGGTCTGGTAGGTCACGAAGGGATCGATTCTGTAGTACCCCCGGCTGAATGTCTTGTAGTCGACGACCGGAAACAGCGTGAAGCATACGTTCGGCAGCATGAAAAAGTACGCCATGCTTCTCCATATTCCGGTCGGGGCCGCCCGATTCTTCAGATCGTACAGGTACACGATCATCCGGAACATAAACATGGCTCCGAAGATCGGCCAGATCCCTGAGGGCCAGGGAGCTCTCATCGCTCCGCTCCGCACAACAGCCAATCCGGCGCCGGCCGCGAGGATGAGAACGAGACGTATCGCGAAGCGAACCGGCAGATGGGCCAGCGCGATCAGCAGCATACCGAGCCCGACCAACCAGGCGCCCTGGGCGACCCCGAAGACAAGCGCGATGGCAGTCAGAGATAGTAGAACGAAGAACGGCATCCGCATGCGCGATGGAAGGAGAGAATGAACTGCAAAGCCCCCGGCTGCGAGTGCGAACACCCTGAAAAAACTCGCGTTTTCCAGCGAGAACGCGCGTATCATGAGAAGGAGGAGTCCGAGCTGGATCACCAGCACACCGAGCCGGCCCAGATTCACCCAGGACCGCTGCAATGCTCCGCCCCACAAGGAAGAGACGCTTCCGTCGATGCCCTGGTTTATCGTCCCCGCGTCCGGATTCCTGTTCACGATGCCCTCTCTATCGCCGCGGCCGGCAGACATCCGCCACCGGGCTAACCAGAACTAACACGCCAGGTTAGCACAAATGTACACATTCTCAAAACGATTTTTATTTGGCTGACGACTAATGGTTGGAGGCGGCAACCGGATTCGAACCGGTGAGTAACGGTTTTGCAGACCGTCGCCTTACCACTTGGCTATGCCGCCTCAAAGAATAATGGAGCGGGAAACGGGACTTGAACCCGCGACATCAACCTTGGCAAGGTTGCGCTCTACCAACTGAGCTATTCCCGCCCCTGTTCGATTGTCAGACACTAAGTATAAAAACCGGATTTCTACTTTGTCAACCCCATTCCAACGAGGCTCCCCGCGCGCTCGTACATGGCGCGATACTCCTCGGCGGAGCGGCGCCATGAATGGTCTTCGTTCATGATTCGCTTTCGCACCTTCCGGAGCGCCGCCTTGTCCCGGTAGAACTCAACCGCTCGCTTCACCGCGTCGAGGAGCGCAGAGGTCGAATACTCCCGGAAGATGAATCCGTTTCCGGATCCGTCCCCGGCATCGAGGTCCGAAATCGTATCGAGAAGACCTCCCGTCGCGCGCACAATGGGGATCGTGCCGTAGCGGAGGCTGTACATCTGGTTCAGACCGCACGGTTCATACCGGGACGGCATGAGGAAGAAATCGCTCCCCGCCTCGATGAGGTGGGCGATCCGGTCGTTGAATTCCAGCTTGAGCCCGAACTGATTCGGGTATTTCTTCGCGAAGCTCCAGTAGAGCGCGTGGTATTTCTCCTGCCCCGTCCCGAGGATAACGAGCGAGGCTCCCGAAGCCATGATCGCCTCGAATCCCTCCGCCAGGATATCGAACCCCTTCTGATCGACGAGCCGCGACACCATGCCGATCACGGGACCGGTCGCCTTCCGCGGGAGCGAGAATGCATTGAGCAGTTCCTCGCGGTTCTGCCCTTTTCCGGCGAGCGACGACGGGCTGAACCGGTGCGGGATGAGCGCATCTTTCGCCGGATCCCATGCGTCCATGTCGATGCCGTTCAGGATTCCCACGAGGTCCTTCTTCCGAGACCGGAGAACCCCCTCGAGACCGTACCCGTACTCCTCGGTGCTCGTGATCTCCTCGGCGTACGTCTTGCTCACGGTGCTGATAAGCCCCGAGTAGGAGATCGCGATCTTCATACAATTCACTCTGCCCCAGAATTCGAACGGGCTCATCGGGGTGAAGAGCGACTGGCGGAAAAGCGCTTTCTGCATGAATTCCCGACCGAAGATTCCCTGATAGGCGAGGTTGTGAATGCTGAAAACCGTCCCCGCCTCCGCGAAGTGCGGGCCTTCCGACTCCTCGAGGTTCAGGTACGCCGGAATGAGCCCCGAATGGAAATCGTTGCAGTGGACGACGTCGGGATGCAGGTTGAGCGCCTTAACACCCGCGATAACCGCTCGGTTGAAGAATATCGTCCGCTCGTCCTCGTCGGGGAACGCCTTCCCCGTCTCCGGAACCGTATAGATCCCCTTCCGGGCATAGAAGCGGTCACTGTCGATGAAGAACACCGTCACGTTCGTTCCCGGCTTGAGGCACGAGTACAGGCGAAACCGCTCGAGGCTCCCCGCGAGGCGCACTTCAAGCGTGGGCACCCCGGCCTCCGGCCTGATGCCGAAGGTGCCCCGGTCGATCGACGCGTAGAGAGGCGTGAAGACGCTCACCGAGACTCCGAGCTTCGCGAGCTCGTCGGGCAGCGCGCCCATGACATCGGCGAGCCCGCCGACCTTCGAGAACGGAACGATCTCTGTCGTCACGAGGACACAATGCAGCTCTTTCTTCGTCATACGGTTTTTCCTTTGCTATCAGGCTTTCGGTTCCTGTTTCGCCCCGTGATTGCGAAGCGCTTCCGCCGCATCCTCGGGCGGGGTCGGGTTGATGTAGAAACCGCTCCCCCATTCGAAACCGGCGACGCGCGTCAGCTTCGGCATGATCTCGAGGTGCCAGTGGTAATATTCGAGGTCGGGCGTCTTGCAGGGTGCCGTGTGGAGGATAAAATTGAACGGCGGTACATCGAGGACTTCATCGATTCTCCTCAGCACCATTTTCATCATGTCGGCGAGCTGCGGAAACCACTCGGAGACCGTTTTCTCGAACGCCGAGACATGCTTGATCGGCATGACCCATGTCTCGAAGGGGAACCGCGACGCGTAGGGCGCGATCGCGATGAAGTATTCGTTCTTGAAGACGATGCGCTTCTTGACTTCGATCTCCTGCTTGATGATGTCGCAGAAGATGCAGCGCTCCTTGAGCTTGTAATGAAACTGCGCGCCATCGAGCTCCTCTATCGCGCGCTTGGGTATGATCGGGGTCGCGATGAGCTGTATGTGCGAATGCTCGAGCGAGGCGCCCGCTTCCTCGCCCCGGTTCTTGAAAACGAGGATGTATTTGAAGCGCGAATCCTTGTTAAGGTCGATGCAGCGGTCCCGGATCGCCCAGAAAATGCTCTCGACGTGTTCGTTGGAGAGATCCGCGAGCTGCGTGAGATGCTGCGGCGATTCGATGAGAACCTCGTGCGCGCCGACGCCGCGCATAACGTCGTAAATGCCGTCCGCCCGCTTGTCGAGGTCCCCCTCGATCTGGAGGGCGGGGAACTTGTTTGGAACGACCCGCACCTTCCAGCCCCGCGAATTCGGGGCCGATTGGGGGTTCCGGTACGCGAGCACCTCGGGGGGCGTCTTATCTTCATTTCCGTCGCAGAACGGGCAGAATCCGCCCGTTGCGGGGCGCTTCTCCATCTTGTATTCGATCGGCCGCTTTCCCCGCTCGGTCGAGATGATCACCCATCGTCCCGTGATCACGTCTTTGCGCAATTCCGGCATCTCGAACCCTGCTCCTTTCCCCCTATGCCCGGCCGTTACTTCCGAATTGTCGTCCGGACGATCCAGCTGCCGGGATACGCCCCCGCAAACCGCTCCCTGGCCTGGGCCGCGTCCTTGCGCTCGGCAAAATCTCCCGCGCGCACCTTGTAGAGACCATCTTCATACTCAATGTACGTCGCGAGCCTCGTTTCCGCAACGACACGCTCCTTGACCTTCTCGGCGGCCACACGGTCGCTCGATGCGAACACCTGTATCCGATACCCGATATCGTAGCGCTGCTTTGGCGCTTCGCTCGCCGCGATGTCCTGCACGCTGATCGTATCGGGTTTGACGGGTTCGAGTCTCCCGATGAGCTGCGCCGGCTTCTGCGGGGCCTTCTCGGGCATTTCCTCCTCGAGGTCGTACGACGCGCCGTACATGCCCACCGTGTCCCTCGAAGCCTCGACGGTTTGCTTGACCGCAGCGCCCTCCCCGCTCCCCACCGGTTTCCGCGCCGTGCCGGCCATTTCCCGCGGGGCGCACGCGCTCAACAGGAAAAGCGAGATACCCCCCACAAACGCACATGCCTCATATTTCGATACGGCTTGCATTTTCACAAAACAACCTCCCCACCTAGAGCACACGGCGTGCCCAATTCCGCCCTACCTAACAAGAAACCCCTGAATGTGTCAACAAAAATTGCCCGATGGTGGGTTTGTGATCCCCGCAGGGGATATGCGAGCCGGCCCCATTCACCGCGTATCGCGCCGGACCCTCACGAGCCGGCGGTAGAGGGCCTCAATCTCTTCCGTCACATGGTCCCAGGTATACGCGCGTGCGACCCGATCCCGCGCGCTCGTTCCCCGCCGAAGACGCTCGGCGGCGTCCATCTCGAGCATCCGTTCGAGCGATCGCGAGAGGTCCTCAACATCCCCGCTCCTGAACGTCAGGGCGATTCCCTCAGCGATCTCGAGGTTCTCGGGGATGTCGCTTACGAGCACCGGCCGCGAGAAGCTCATCGCCTCGAGAAGCGAAATCGGGAGCCCCTCCACCGTTGAGGGAAGAACGTAGAAGGCGCAGTGGGCATAGAGCTCATCGAGGAGCGGCCCCGAAACGTATCCGGGAAATACGGCGCGCCCATCGGCCATCCCTTTGAGGCGCCGCTCGTAGTCCTCCTCGAACCGGGCGTCCCCCGCGATGACGAGCCGGCAATCGGTCGACACCTCCCGGAACGCCGCCAGCAGCGTGCTGAAACCGCGCTCAACGATGAACCGCCCGACGGTGAGGATGTATTTCCCGCTCTCGAGGCCGAGAGCGCGCGCCTCGTTGAACGGCGGCGATTCGCGCAGCGCCGCGCCGTTCGGGATGTACGCGACGGAGCGGCCATACCGGTCTTCGAGCCGGGCAGCCAGGAGCTTCGATACGGCGATCGCCGCGTCGGCGCGACAAACGGCGGTTTTTTCCCCGAGGCGCAGCAGCGAGCGCGCCGCGGGCCCCCATTTCGACTGGCGGTAGTCCTCCGCGTGTATCGTCGCGACCGTCGAGATGCCCCGCGCCGCCGTCATCCACGAGAAAAGCGATGGTCCGACGCCATGGTAGTGCGCGATATCGAACCGTTCGAAGAGGACGCACGCCGTCGCGGCGAGCGCGTTTGAGGCGGTCTCAAGGTTCTTGGTGGAAATCGAGGGGAGAACCCGGACTCTCATCCCGCGGTGCTCTCCGCCAACGCTGAACGGCTTTCGTCCGAACACGGTCACGTCGTGCCCCCGCGCGGCCAGGCGCGAGCCGATTTCGGCGACGTGCCGCTCGATACCCCCGTACACGAGCGGAAGTCCCCGCGAACCGATCATCGCGATCCTGAGACGCTCCCCGTTCCGCGCCGCGTCCGGTGCGCCGGCCGCCACGAGCATCACCCGACTTCCTTGCCGGCGATTATCCTGAGCCAGTTCGCCAGGATCCACCTCGCCGGCTCATGCGGTTTCCGCATCATCGCGGTGCGCGCCGTACAAATCATCCAGCAGGGCTGGCCGCACCCATACACGTCGTCCCGGACCCTATCTGCCGCGGCGCCGCTCCATACTCCCTCGAACGCGTGCATCCGAAGATCCCCCATCGGCCTGTTGAGCGTGAGGCACGGATACACGAAACCTTCCGGATCCATGAAAAAGGAATCCCTCCCCGCACGGCACGCGAGGATACGTTCCTTCGAGACATTGTACCGGAGAACCCCCCGGTAGAAATAGGCCCGCAGCCATCGTTTGGGGCTCGCGCTCAAGAGCTCCTTGCGCATCACGTACGTGAGCTCTCCGGCGAGATCGACCGGATCGACGGTCCGGTTGTCCCCCGTCGAGAAATAGAATTCCGAGTTCTGCGCCACCGAGGTCGTGAACTCAAACCCGAATTGCCGAGATAGATCGTACACGGCGCCGAGATGTTTCACGTTATCCCGCTGCGCGGTGAACGCGACGCGGACGTTCCGGTAGCGGATCGTGCGGAGTTGGGTGAGCGTTTCGACGACCTTGTCGAATCCCCCCGGAACGCCGCGGATCTCGTCGTGCTTCTCGCCGATGCCGTCGAGGGAGACGGCGAGCCCGACCTTTCTCCCCATTTTCATGAGCTCGGGAGCCGCGTGCATGATGCGGCGCCGCTCGAAGCCGTTCGTCGAGATCACGATACGCGGATGATCGCAGTGCTCGTCGAGGACCCGCACGATCTCGACGAGATCATCCCGCAGGAACGGCTCGCCTCCCGTGATATTGATATCCCGCAGGGTTCGCGGAAGTTTCCGGTAATCCTGCGGTGCCAGCTCGGCCCCCGACGGAAGCTGCCATATATTGCACATGGTGCACCGCGAATCGCACCGGTACGTCACCGCTATGACCGCATCGATAGGCACAGACATCGAGAGACCTTTCTCCTATTTCCCGCTGACCTCGCTGAAAAGTGCCGCGTACCGCCGCACCATCGTTTCCACGGTGAAATCCCGCATAACGCGTTCACGTGCCCGTACCCCGATCCTCTTCCGCGTCTCGCTCTCGCCGGCAAGGCTGATGAGGGCCCCGCTGAGGGCGTCGACATCCCCCGGCGCTACGATGAAGCCCTCTTCGCCGCTTACGAGCATCTCACGCACCGCGCCGACGTCCGTCGCCACCACCGGCAGGGCGCACGCCATTGCCTCGAGGACGACGAGCGGGAAGGTCTCAACCACCGGGTGGGAGCAGAGCACCAAGGCATCAGCCGCGGCAAGTATATCGGATACGTCGTCTCTGCGCCCCATGAAACGGACGTGCTCCCCGAGCGATAAGTCCCGCGCCATCCGCTGCAAACGTGCCCCCTCTGCCCCCTCCCCCACGACCAAGAACAGAAAATCGCCGCGACGCTTCGCGATTCGTGAGGCGACCTCCAGGAGCATCGCATGGTTTTTCTCGGGCCTGAGCGCGGCGACAATCGTAACGACGAAACACTCCCGGGGAATCGAGAGCGCGCTTCGCAATTGTGCGCGCTCCTCTTCGCTCCGGGCCGGCCGGAAACGCCCGGTGTCGATGCCGTTCGGGATGATGCTCAGCCTTGAGCGTTCGATCCGTTCCCGCTCGGCGAGGTGGTCGGCGTGCGCTTTCGCAAGGGCGATGATCCGCTCGTAGGCGCCGAGAACAAGCCGGTCGCTCCGCGAAAACGAGCTCTCCCTCCCCCAGAGCCCCGTCGAATGGACGGCGAGGAGCCGGTGTTTCATGCCGGCGCAGCGCGACGCGATCGCCCCCGCAAAAACGGCATCGTGATGATCGAGGGACAGGAGAACGCCCTCCCGGTCGCTTCTGAGCGCGGACGCCAGCCGGATACAGGCATACGGGTCGAAGCGGAATCGGGCGATGCGGGAGACGACCGGTACGCCGCTCCGCGCGATTGCGGCGCCGACTTCGCCGGGTTCGCGGAGGCACAACACGCGCACCGCGTATCCGTGCCGCGGGAGCCCCTGCGCGAGCGCTTCGATCACGCGCTCCGCCCCTCCCGTGACGAGGGTCGAGGCAAGTATTTCAACGTGAGGAGACTGTCCGCGAGATGCCATCGTGGAAACCGTCAGAGGTAGGGAGCCTCCCTGCGCCCGGTCTTGCAGCGCACTTCCGCCAGCGTCCCGTGCACCCGCGCAGGATTCCCGTATGCAACGACGCCCGGCGGGAGATCCGTCGTGACGACGGAGCCGCCTCCGACGAGCGTGCCTTCCCCCACCGTGACGTACGGGAGCAGCGTCACATTCACCCCGATGCGGCAGCCCTTCCCGAGCGACGGCCCCCGCATGCATTCCTTGGACTCGGGGCAGCCGGGGTGGTAATCGTTCGCGATCCTGACGCCGGGCGCGAGGAAAACGTCGTCCTCGATTGTCGTGAACTGGGCGACGTAAACGTGGCAGTGAATTTTGACCCGCATCCCGATCCGGCAGCCGTAATCGACGACCGAGCTGTTCCAGATCGAGAAATGGTCCCCTATCTCGTTTTCTTCCCTGATGATCGTATGGTGACCGGTTTCGAGATGCGCGCCGATCCGCGAACCGGCATAGATCACGCAACCGCTCCGGACGCGCGCGTTCGCCCCTATCGTGAGCTCGGAGCTTACGCCGCGCCGCGGCGACAGGTAGCCGAGGATGGCGTCCTCGTCAATGAGGGATCCCTCGCCGAGATGCACGGTGCCCCGTTTATGAGACGTGTAGTCTTCCTTCATCACACGGAATCCAGGAACGCGGGATAGTTGATCGTGACCTCGGTGCCGTGCTCCCGCATCGAACGGTCCGCCGCGTCGAGCGCCAGCAGCACCTCCAGGCCGTGCCGGCCGCCGCTCCGCGGCGTCGCGTTCTTCTCGATGCAATCGACGAAGTGCTGACATTCGAGCTTGAGCGGTTCGGCGTCGTCGAGGCGCGGAATGGAGATATCGCCGTAGCGATACGAGAGCTGAAACTCACCGAAGGTGTCGTAGTGGGGGGTGACCGTCACCCCTTTGTCGTAGATGCGGATCTTCTCGAGGCTCGACACGTCGTCGTAGACAAGCATCTTCTTGCTCCCCACGACCGTCGTGCTCCGGATCTTGTTCGGGTTGAGCCACGAGACGTGAATGTTCGCGATAGCCGACTGTGGATACCTGAGGAGGAGAAACGCGACGTCCTCGATCCCCGGCCTGATGTACGACTGGCCGATCGCCGAGACCGACACGGGGCGCGCGTTCAGAATGTAATTCATGATCGAAACATCGTGCGGCGCGAGGTCCCATACGACGTTGATGTCGTCCTGGAAGATCCCGAGGTTCACGCGGGAGGTGGCTATGTAGTAAATCTCGCCAAGGTCGCCGCCCCAGACAAGGTCCTTGATCTTGTTGACCGCGGCGGTAAAGACAAAGGTGTGTCCCACCATGAGGATGAGCCCCTTCTCCTTCGCGAGCTCAACGAGCTTCCCTCCCTCGTCGACCGATTGCGCGAGCGGCTTTTCGACGAAGACGTGCTTACCAGCCTCAAGCGCCTCGCGTGCGATCGGATAATGGGACGAAACGGGCGTCGCGATGACCACCGCGTCGATCCCCGGGTCGCTCACGATTTCACGGAAATTCGTCGTCGTGCGGAGGGCCGGATAGAGCTGCTTCATGTGATTGAGGCGATCCTCGGAGAGATCCGAGCAGGCGATCACCTTCGCTGTCTTAAGATTCGTGAAGTTCCTGATAAGGTTGGGACCCCAGTAGCCGCAACCGATGACGCCTACCTTAAGCACGCTGCCTCCTGTTCTTAGTACCCCCCCGATCCAAAGAGCATGACGGGGATCGTCCTCAGCATGATCTTCAAATCCAGGAGGAGCGTCCAGTGCTCGATATAGTAGAGATCGAGCTTCACCATTTCGTTGAACGGAACGCTGCTCCTCCCGCTCACCTGCCAGAGCCCGGTGAGGCCCGGCTTCACCTCGAGCCGGAGCTTGTGCCACTCCTCGTAGTATTCGAGCTCGTACTGCAAGGGCGGCCGCGGACCCACGATCGACATCTCCCCCCTGAGGATGTTGATGAACTGCGGGAGTTCATCGAGGCTCGTCTTCCTCAAGAAATCGCCGATGGAGGTGACGCGCGGGTCATTTGTCAACTTATAAACTGAGGGGGCCTTCTCGTCAAGGCTTGAATTGGACATGCGTCCTTCGATGAAGCTGCGGGTGAACTCGCGGTGGATGGAGTCGTCGGCGCCCTGGCGCATCGTGCGGAACTTGAAAAGGGTAAAAACCTCCCCATGCTCCCCGATCCGTTGTTGAGAGAAAAAAACCGGTCCCCTAGAGGTCAGCTTTATCAGCAGCGTGACGGCGAGAAGGAACGGAAAACCCACAATGATGACGGCCAGAGATGCCACAACGTCGATGAGACGCTTGGTGAACCTCTCCACCCTCATCCGCTCCCGGAATCTGGTCCCGGCAGGGCTTGCGAGGCTTTCCGTAAGCTGCTGAAACTTCTGGGCGCTGTCTAGGGCCATCGCTTGCTTTCTCATTACGCCTTACCGCCTCTACGACCCTCTGCATCCTATGTCGATATCTATTCGCCTATAGCCCCCTCCTTCTGCTGAATCCTAGACCGCCCTGTCGACCCCCTTGAGCACCTCGCAAACGCGGTCGATATCCTGCGGCTCGATATCGGGAAACATCGGGAGCGATACACCCTCCCGCATGAGCTTCTCTGCAACGGGATAGCTCCCTTCGGCTTTACCCAAATGGGCAAACGCCGGCTGGAGGTGTACGGGGATCGGATAGTGCTCTCCCCACCCGATATCCGCATTGGTCAATGCCTTCGTGACGGCCTTCTTGTCCGGGCATGCGATGGGAAACAAATGATAAACGTGCCGGCAGCCCGGCGTCTCCGCCGGCAGCCAGAATCGCGTTCCCTTGAGATTATCGAGATACCGCTTCGCGGCGGCCCGCCGCTTCTCGTTCCATTCGTCGAGATATCTGAGCTTCACCCTGAGAATCGCCGCCTGGAGCGAATCGAGGCGGTAGTTGTAACCCAGTTCCTGGTGCACGTTGCGCTTGAACTGCGCGTGGTGCCTGAGAGCTTTCGCCCGCTCGAGCACCTTCGGGTCCCCCGTCGTCAGGGCTCCCCCCTCGCCGCAGGCTCCGAGGTTCTTGCTCGGATAGAATGAAAACGCCGCCGCGTGTCCCAGAGAGCCCACCCGGCGCCCCTTGTACGTCGCCCCATGCGCCTGGCAGGCGTCCTCGATGACGACGATACCGCGCTTCTTCGCAAGCTCCATGAGGGAATCCATGTCGCACGGCTGCCCGAAAAGGTGAACCGGCATGATCGCCTTTGTACGCGGCGTGATCGCGGCGCGCACGAGCTCAACGTCGATGAGGGCGTTATCCTCGCGAACGTCGACGAGAACCGGCTTCGCGCCGGCCATCGCAATCGCCTCGACGGTCGCAACGAACGTGTTCGGAACCGTTATGACTTCGTCCCCGGGACCGATACCGTAGCAGGCGAGCGCCAGATGCAGCGCGGCGGTGCCGGAATGTATGCCGGCGCAGTGAGAGGCCTCGCAGTATCTCGCAAACTCCGATTCAAACGTCTCGAGCTCCGGCCCGAGTATGAACGCGGTGCTGTCGAGAACGCGGGCGACCGCTTCGTCGATCTCTTTCCTGATTTTGCGCGTGCTGATCTGGAGGTCGATGAACGGGATCTTACTGCTCATGTTGCACAACCTCGTTTGACGCTCTGCCCAAGTGGGTAAAGTATATCATGTTCCCACAAGCTATTCCACCACATATTTCGCGGCTCGCACGATCCTTGCAATTATCCTTCCAGATTTCGGGGAACGGCCCCCGATCTTCACTGTCGCAGGCCAATGAAACGAACATCCTTGCCGGTCGGAAGAGACGAAATTCCAACACCTTCAGGCGATGCGGCGTTTGGAGAAATCGATCTCGACATTCGCGCGATGAGGGCACATTCCTTCGAGACCCTTATGACAGGGGATCTCACCCGCATCGCAACCGCACCCGCAGATGCGTTTCCCCGCCGAAGAATCGAAGGGCGCACTCTTCCTCGAGAAGCATTGACAGGCATAGAGCTTTTTCATACAGTTGTCAGCGCATGCACGCGCATACGAACAGACGTCCTCAGGCACGGAGGAACCCCGAATGATCGACGGTGTGAAGGTCGTGAGCCTCACGGTGATACCCGACGAACGAGGCCGCCTCATGGAAATGATGCGAAACGACGAGAGCGACTTCATCAAGTTCGGCCAGGTGTACCTGACGACGGCGTATCCCGGCGCCGTCAAGGGCTGGCACTACCACAAGAAACAGCACGATAACATGGTCGTCGTCGCCGGCATGATGAAGATCGTCCTCTACGACCGGCGGGCCGGTTCGCCGACCAACGGCGAGCTCGTCGAGATCTTCGCGGGCGTCCACAACCCCGTGCGCATCCACATCCCCCCGGGAGTCTGCCACGGCTTCAAGTGCATATCGTCCGAAGAGGCGCTCGTCATCAATACCCCGACCGAGGTCTACCGGTACGACGATCCGGACGAATTCCGCATCGATCCGCATGCGAATGAGATTCCGTACGACTGGAACCGCAAGGATCGCTAGGAACTTTCGAGGAGCGGCGCGTGGATCGAATCTACATTACCGGCGCGAAAGGGATGCTCGGCAAAGCGGCAGTCCCGGTATTCGGCGAGCGCTACGAGATATTCCCGCACGATCTCAGGGAAACCGACGTCCGGGACGCCGATGCGATCATCAAGGAGATTATCCGCGCGAAGCCGCGATTCGTCCTGCACCTCGCCGCGATGACCGACGTCGACGCGTGCGAGACGAATGAGGATGAGGCGTACCGCGTCAATGCGCTCGGAACGAGAAACGTCGCGCTCGCATGCCAGCGGTGCGACGCGGTCATGCTGTACGTCAGCACGGGGATGGTGTACGACGGCCGCAAGGAAACGCCCTACACCGAATTCGACCCCATCGCTCCGGCGAACGCGTACGCCCGGTCCAAGTATCGTGGGGAGCTCATGATGAAGGACCTCCTCTCGCGCTTCTACACCTTCTATTCCTGCTGGCTGTTCGGCGGCGGGATCGACGACAAGAAATTCGTCGCCAAGATCATCGAGCGCGCGCGGGGAGCCGCCGAGATCCGGGTCGTAAACGACAAATTCGGCTCTCCGACGTACACGGTCGATCTCGCGAAGGGGATCTTCGGATTCATCGAATCGGGGCTCTACGGGAAGTATCACTGCGTGAACACGGGATGTGTCGATCGCCTCGAAATGTCCCGCGCGATACTGAAGGCCGCGGGAATCGGAAGCTGCAGACTTGTGGGTGTCTCATCGGACGAATTCCCGTTGAGCGCCCCCCGTCCCCGCATGGAAGCGATGCGCAACTACAACTTCGAGCTCCTCGGTTTGAAACCGATGCGCGGCTGGAAGGAAGCGCTCGACGAGTACATCACGACAACGTTCGCGTGACGCCGGTCAATCGAGCTTGTTCGCTCCCGTTTCCGCGACGAGATTGGTTGCCCGGCGCAGCGATTCAAACGTCCCCGCGTCGGTCCACCACCCCTCGAGGATATCCCATGTGAGCTCCTGCCGCTCGATGTACGCGTTGTTGACGTCGGTGATCTCGAGCTCACCCCGCGCGGAGGGTTTGAGAGTCTTGATAATGTCGAATACGCGCCCGTCGTACAGGTAGATGCCGGTGACCGCATACCGCGAGCCGGGTCTCTTCGGCTTCTCCTCGATCTTGACGACCCGCTTCCCCTCGAGGATGGGAACGCCGAAACGCTCGGGATCGGGAACCTCCTTAAGCAGGATCTTGGCCCCGCTCTTCTGTTCCCGGTACGACCGGAACGCATGGACGATGTTCTTCTCGATGATGTTGTCGCCGAGAACGACGCAGATGCCCTCGCCGGCGGCCCAGTATTCGGCAAGCCGGAGCGCCTCCGCGATCCCCCCCTCCCCCTCCTGGTACGTATAGTTGATGTGCGCGAGACCGAAGGCCTTTCCGTTGCCGAGGAGACGGAGAAAATCCCCCGCATTGTTCCCTCCGGTGACGACGAGAATATCGTGGATCCCCGCGTTGATGAGAGTCTGAATCGGGTAGAAGATCATCGGTTTGTCGTATACGGGGAGAAGGTGCTTGTTCGTCACCTTCGTGAGCGGATACAGCCTTGTACCCAGTCCGCCGGCAAGAATGACGCCTTTCATGATCAATCGCTCCTTGTCTCAAGAAAATCGCCCGTCCAGCGGATAGTATAGCCGAGCGTCATCGAAAAGCGCAATGTGCATCCGGTATTACATCAGGCTTTTCGAAGTAGTTCCGAGCACTTCCCGGTAGACCGCCTCCGTTTCGGCGATACATCGCTCGAGACGAAACTCCTTCTCCCAACGCCTTCTTCCTGCTTCCCCCATTCGCGCGCCACGGCGGCGGTCCCGGAAGAGAGAATCGATCGCGCGAACGAGCTCGCCGCCCGCCGCCGGATCGAAAAGGATCCCGGTCTTTCCGTCATGCACGATCTCCGGTATTCCGTAGAGCCTGCTCGCGATCACGGGAAGACCCGCCGCCATCGCTTCGAAGATGACGTACGGGGTCGCCTCGAGCGTCGAGGGACAGAGGAGGACGTCGCATTCCGGGAGCAAGGCGTCGACGTCCCGGCGATATCCGAGAAAACGAACCCGGTCCGCGAGACCGAGAGCAGCCGCCCTCGCGCGGTACTCCTCCTCCCGCGCTCCACTCCCGGCGACGATAAGCTTCACACCGGAGTCCGTCGCGGTCAAAGCCTCGAACGCCGTCACGTGTCCCTTTCGCTCTTCCAGACTCCCAACCATGATGCAGAGGAAATCCCCGGCCGTGAGATCGAGCTCACGCCTGATATCCGCGCTCTTTTCGCGCGCCGGTTCGGGTGTGCCGAGGCGGACGACCCGGACCTTCTCGCGGCGGATGCGATGGTATCCGGTCAGATAGCGGACGTTATCCTCGCTCACCGTGACCACACGCTCGATCGAAAGGCTCCCGAAACCCTTGAAGAGCCTTCCCTTCGCGAACGACGGCACCATGGGAAGATGTTCGGTCGAGACGACGTGCGGCACGCCCGCAAGCTTCGCGAGCGGCGCAACGAGGCTGTACTGCGAGCCCCACGGCCCCGGCAGATTGCAGTGGAGAATCGATGGGTGCAGACGGCGGAGCAGCGAGACGAACCCGGCGACTCCCGCCGGTGAATACGGCAGATTCAGCGATACCGCGTGCACGGGGATCCCCGCGCGCTCCATTGACGCCGAGAGCTCCTCGAGGCGCCCCGTGCCGTTCACGATAACCGCAGGCTCGAACGCATCTCTCGTGAGGTTCGCCGCGAGTAGATACAGATATCGCTCAGCCCCGCCGACCCAGAGGGCATCAGAAAAGTAAACTATGCGAACCGGGCTCTTCAGGCCTGCCGCCATGACGTATCACCTGATCAATTCCACGGAGCGCCCTCCGGACGGACCGGAGGCATCCGGATTCCCAAAATGTTCCTGCACGTAGATCATTCCCACGGGCACACCCTGTCGTGAATCGTCATTCGAAAGGTAATCCGGGATGCTCCTGTTCGCCAGATACGGCGCCCGCTGCACCTTGATGCGCACCTCGTACGATCCGGGCGCGAGCCACGGCGAGAGCACGAGAGAAAAATCCTGACGTACGGCGCGGCGAGCCTCCCACATATCGGGATACGAGAAACCGCTCATGAGCCGTAATTGCCAGGTCAACCTGTAGAAGCGGCCGTTCCGACGCTCCGCGATCCGTCGGTATTGCTTGCCGTACCAAGCGCGGTACAGCGCTCCCTCCGGAAAGCCGGTATCGATGCGGACGCTCGCCTCGAGCGGGAGACCGAACGGCACATCCTGCGAAGCCCTCCAGCAGAAATGTCCCCTGAGCGTATCACCGGGGTATAGCATGTAATTGTCGACGGTGAGACTCACGAGGACGATGCCGCAGCCGACGTCGGTCCCCGTATCGACGACGAGCCGGTCCCATCGTTCCTCCGGCTGCGGCGCAGGCATTTCCGGAATCTCGCAGGGAATCGCGGCGGTCCGCGCAGCGGCGCAGGCGCCCGAGGGCGGCGCCTCGAGCGCGTCCCGGTGAACCCTGAACAGGTGGAAACCGCCGAGCGCGAACACCTCACTCATGAGGGAAGGGCACGTTTGAAACTTCTCGTACGCTTCCCCCGCCGCTGCGGGCACGACGGAATCGAAGAAATCCCCGTAGACGGACGACCGCGCATTGAGAAGCACGTAATCCGCGTGCTCCCGAACGAGCCACGAGCGGCTCGCGTCGAGTGCTTCCGCGGGGCTCATGAGGTTTCTCGCCTCGCGCAGTCGTTCCACCGCGCTCGTGTCGGAGGGGGAACCGTGCTGGTCAAGGGTAACGGCCACAAAATAGTCGGTGTACGCCGAGAGAAGGTAGCTCATGAGGGGATCGGCGGCGATCACCGAGTGAGCGGGAATGCGCTCCTCGAGCGCTTTGAAAAGCGCTCTGTACTCCGAAGGACCGCCCGCCCTGTTCTCGGCGAGTGAGCGAAGGGCGCCCTTGAACTGCATCACCGATACGCGAAGCGGAAACAGGACGAAAAGCGCCATACAGCCCGCGGCCAGGAGACGGTTCAAGAGCCTTCGAACCGGCATGCGCGCGCCTCCCCTCACATCCCCTCCTCCACCGCGCCCCGCGCTCCCGAACGCGAGAACCTCGCAGAGACCACCGACGACGAGCGCGAGCATCACGACGAGCGGCGCCGCGTCGAGAATGCGATAGTGCAGGTATCCGATGCGGCGCTCCATAAGGGAGGCGATGAGGGGATCGAGCACGAGGATCGCCGGCACGATGAACAGTATGAAAACGAGGCTTCGCCGCGTGTCGCGCCGTGCGACCAGGAAGAAAAAGGGCGCCATGAGGAGCGCATAGAAAAGAGCGAGCCCGTACCTCGTCGCGAGCTCCGCCGGATCGACGACGGCCAGATTGGGCGCGAACACGAGCATGCCCTGCAGGTGCGTATGAATCATGTTCCAGGGAGCGGACATATCGCGCGCGCGGATGACGAGCGGTATCGCCATGCCCGCAAGCTGCGCCGGCACGCTTCGCCAGAAGCCCGAGCGCCACTCACGCCCTGCGGGTAGGAACGTCACGTAGAAAAACATGGCGAGAAGCGTCGTGCCAAGCAGCATCGCGAAGACGACATGAAACGCGGTTCCGATGCAGGCGAAGAGAAAGACGACGAGGATATGTTCATGCCGCTTCGTTCGATAGTACGCGAGCAGAATCGCAAGGTCGATCCAGAGCACTATCTGCGCGATGTTCTTGCTGAAACCGAGCTTCGCGAACCACCCGACCCCTTCCCCCCCGTAGAAGAGGAAAAAGAACGCGAGCGCGAGCCCCGCCAGCACCCTCGAACCGCACAGCTCGAAGGCGAAAAACAGAAACGAACATATCGCAAAAAACGCCATGAACGCGGGGATCTGGCGCCAGACGCCGTCCGCCGGCGCGTGCGACTGATACGTCCAGAGCGAGAGAACGGGATGCCACAGGCCCTTGCGCGGATCGAGCGAGACACCGTCCCCCTCCCGGTAGAACGAGTCGCGGGGAAAGAGGACGCCGCTGTCGATGCTCCTCCGTATGAAGCTCACGTGATCGAGAGAATCGGTCCTCCAACCGAGATCCCCGGTGGACCAGAACGCGCAAAAGCAGATCGTGAAGAGAATGGCACCGAGGAGCACGGCTCGGGGTTCCGCCCCCCTGGCGCGGGCGAGAAACGCGAGCGCGAGCGCGAGGAACGACGCAATGAGAGCAATCCCCGGATATGAGACCCCCGGTATGAAGCCCGCGCAGACAACGAAGGAGCAGAAGACGAGCCCCAAGCCGAAGGTCCGGCACACGCGTTCCAGCGCGGAGGCCGGCGTCCGGAAGAGGAGCCGCTCGAGCGAAGCGCCCGGGATGATGAAGAGCGCGAAGAAGCCACAAGCGATTCGAAGACCCACGGGGCCGCCGATGCGCCCGAGCCCCGAAAAAAGCGACAGGGCTATGACGATTGCCTCGAGGATGAATACGGCGGTTCCCATTTTGAACAAATGCCGCGCCTCAGTACGTCCTGTATACGATAAATACGCCGAGACAGATCACGAGCGTGCCGATGAATCGCTGCGCCGAAAAACTCTCATTGAGAAAGACCGGTGAAAGGAGCGCGGCGAGAACGTAGGAAAGGCTCAAGATAGGAAACGCCCAGCTGAGCTCCGCTCTCGAGAGAATACTGATCCAGACGAGCGCGCTGAAAAAATAGACGACGAAGCCGCCGAGAACAAGCCACGACGTGAGCGCCCGGGTCATCGCATGAACATCCAGGAGGCTGACCGCGCCGACCCGGTTGACGCCCGTCTTGACCATGAACTGCCCGGTCGTGTTGATGAGCACCGTCAGCACAATGAGAAACAGGCTCTTGAGCATCGCACACTCCTTATCGAGCACACCTGAGCTTCACGAGATACCAGAGATTCCGGAAACCGTCACGCCATTTCTCGAGCTTCACCTCGCCGATTCGCGGGTGGTAGCGGATATGGTGCTCGTCGAATCTGACGCGCCGATGCCTGATCGCCATGATCTTTATCTCCTCGCTGAACGGCATCCCGTCGCTTTTCGGCGCGAGCTCCGGATAGAGCACGCTCCGGAAGATCCACATCCCCGACTGCGAATCCTTGATTCGCCTCATGAAGAGAACGAGCGTCGCGAAGGTGAGAATCGCGTTTCCGACCTTGTTGGAAAGATTCATCGCGTTCGCGTTCTCGAGCGGAAACCGTGACGCGCTTACGAAGTCCAGGTTGCGGTCGAGGAGATACCCGACGCATTCCTCTATCTGATCCGCCGGATACGTGCCGTCCCCGTCCATCGTAACCGTGATATCCCCCGTCACCGCGGCGAGTCCCGCCTTGTATGCGGCGCCGTAGCCTTTCCGCGCTTCGAAAACGACCTTCGCGCCGAGACCGCGCGCAACCTCCGCGGTCCGGTCGGTGGAGTTGTTGTCGGCCACGATTATCTCGTCCACCGATTTCGGAAGAGACGGGATGACGCACGCAAGCCCCTCCTCTTCGTTGTAGCACGGGATGACGACCGATATTGTTTTGCCGCGATACATAGACGTGCCCCGCTAGAACATGGACAGCACCCGTTCCTTGGCCGGAATCGGCAGCCGCATGATCAGCTCCTTTTCCTCGGTTCCGATGACCTTCAGCGCGCGGAATCCGAGGACGAGGAGGACGATTCCAGCCGGAATCATGAGCGCCACGGCGGACGGAGAGCTCCAGCGCGAACTGAGTATCGAGAGAAGGCACGTCGGGACCCCCGCGAGCGTGCACCTGACGATGAAGCCGGCCGGCATCGTCACATCGCGACGCACCCTTCTCATCACCATGTGGAAGAAAACCACGGCGAGGACGAGGGCAAACGACACGGGCACCATGGCTCCCCAGATCCCGTAGCGCGGTATCAGCGCAAGGTCGAGACCGACCTCGATAACCGCCACCGATAGAAATATCAACATATTAATCCAGCTTTTTCCCATGACGAAGAACGCCATGCTCATCGGAGTATAGAGAAAGGAGTATGAAAAGACAACGAAAAACAACTGCGTAAGTAACGCAGCAGGAAGCATTTTCGCGCCATAGATAATCGGAATGAGGGGCCGGGCGAAGGCGAATCCCATCGAGGCGACCGGTACGACGAGAAGGAAGATGAGCTTGAAATAAAGATGTATCGCGCGCGGGAGATTCTTCGCGTCCTTCGCATATGCCTCGGACATGCCGGCCATGACGATCGGCCAAACCGTAAGGGGAACGAATTCGAGCAGCAGCTGCGGCATCCGGTAGGCGAGGCTGAAGAATCCGGCCGCCTCGGCCCCTTTGAAATGGCCGAGAAAGATCACTTCGGACTGCCGCCAGACGATCTGGTTGAGAAGCCCGGTGACGACGAAGGGAAGCGAAAAGCGAAGAACCGCCCCGACCCCGGGGCCCGTTCCTTCGGAGGGCGTCGATCGGACAAGCCTCAGCGCCCGCGGCACCAGGAGCGCGACCATAAGGATGTTCATCCCCGCGCTCGCGACGAATACTCCGGCGATCCCGAGGCCCATGCGGATGGCGAGCACGATACCGCCGAAGTAAACCACGTTTCCCCAGACCACGACTCCGGCGAACCGCTTCGTCTCGTACCACGATTCGAAGAACCTCGTGACGAGCAGCATGAACAATTCAAAAATGAAACAGATGATCGCGACCTGGAGGTAGAAGCTGAACCGTCCCGTCTCATCCTTGAAGAACGCGTTGAAAAAACGGCCTCCGAAACGGCTCACGAGAAGGATGCAGAGCCATACGCCGATCTGCATGATGAGAAGCGATCGGAAGGTTCTCGAGAACGCTTTCGCGCCGCCGCGTATTCTGAGCATGGGCATGAACTTGAGGATCGCGGCATCGACCCCGATCATGACGAAGACGAGCACGAACTGAAGGATCGTCTTGATCTCGCTGTAGAAGCCCCAGTCATGCTCGCTGAGAGCCCTGACGATGAGGATGTTCGCGGCGAAGCCCGCCGCGAACGAGGCAATCCTCGCGACGAGGCTCCATTTCATGGCGTGTCCTATTCTTTCGATCGTCACGGCGCCTCACCCCCGTGCCCCGGCTTGAATCCGGGAAGGACGATCCCGGCGACGTCGCACAGCGAAAGCTCCCGGGCCGGGAGGCCGCGATTCGAAAGCATGACGCTGTACATCCCTTCCGTATCCGGATGGTACCCGTGCATTGCCGCGATGGGCTCGGATCCCATGTAGCTGGGAAGGATGATGACGCCCGGATCGGCGAGAAACACGAGGTCGCCGAACCGCCCGTCGGGAAACGCAGCGCCGAGACCCCTCAAGTCGCCGGAGTTCATGATCCGCCCCGAAGGCCGGCCGCTCAAGAGCTTCTCGAGTGAATCACGCGAACGTCCCGAGTTGATCTTGAATCGAGCCATCGTCGAATCATAGAACGGCACAAAATCGCGGGGAATCTCGAGGCCGAGCGCCTCCACCGGCCCCATGATGTCGATGTGAGACGTCACGTCGCACATGCCGTGGTCGCCGAGAACCACGATGTCGGTGCCTCCGGCGCCCCGCGCCGCTCCGGCGACCCGCTCGATCCGGTCGCGGTACCAGGCGAGGTGATCCTTCACTCGCGGCGCCGCCGTTCCGTAACGGTGCAGATCCGAGTCGAGACCAGCAGTGTAGAGAAAGTAGAAGTTCGCTTTTTCGCAGCGCACCGCCTCTTCGAGCTCGTCGAAGGCTCGAGCCTCGGGGATCCGGTAGTCCCATACCATATGCGGCACGGAATTCCCGTCGAGATCGTCGAAAATAGTGCGAACCTTCCCCGCGCCGCGCGGCATGAAGATATCTCCTCGTGCGGGAAGATCGAGGCGGGGAAGAATCTCGCGGGGGACATCGTACAGGCTGTAATACCCTCGTACCCGCGATACGTGCGCGAGTTCCCAGCGAATGAGACGCCTGAGCCAGAGCCTCCGCGCCGATGCGGATCGCGGCATGAGCGCGAGCCAGGCAAAGGGGGAGCTCTTTCGTGCGAAGGAGTACATCATCCAGAGCTCGTGCCTCTCGGGGGGCAATCCCGTAACGATCGAGGCGAGCGCCGCCTGGCTGAAGCCCAAAACCGTCTTCACGCGGGCTCTCGCGGGAAGGCTCGGGGGATAGAAGCCGTGCCGCTCTGCGAGCGTAGCCCCAAGCGCATCGATGAGTATGACGATCATGCTCCCGTTCATCCGTTACCCGTTCGTACGTCCAAAAACGAGCCCCTTCCAGGCGGAGCAGAGCTCCGCCGCGGCATGATCCCAGTCTCCGCCATGATGCGGAAATCCTCCCCTCGCTCCGCGAACGGGAACATCCGCTCCGTGCGTGAGGCGATGATCGAGGAGCCGTATGCTCTCCTCCCTCACCGCATCGACAGGGCTGAGCGAAAGGAGCCTCTCGCCGAGGGCCGCAGCGAGCGCGCCGCGCGGCGCGGCGGGAAGCCGTGCGAGATACGCCCTCCAGCCCCTCGCGTGATTCCGCCAGTGCCGCCAGCTGCGTGCTCTCCCTGCGAGCGCGCTTAAGGGAAGCGGCCTCGAAATATCACGACCCGGCTCGAGCGCATGAGAGGCCGCCTGCCTCCAGAAGAAGAGAACATCCGCGGCTGCATCCTTCCAGAGAGTCTCGAACGCGTGCTGCTCCGTCCGCACGAGCGCCGTTTCGACCGACGGATCGAGCTTGAACCGCGTCCAGCGGTCCATTGCGCGGAGCATCTGCGGAGGCGCGAACTTCGCGAGAATGCCCTCGGTATCGCGCGCGACTTCTGCGCGGATGAGATCCCGTCGCGCCGCGTATCCCGGAACGTACGCGCCGGCGATCGAGAGCGACGCCGCCGCGATATCGGTGTATACCCGCGCGATCCGGTACCAGCATCCGTACCGTTCCGCATCCCCCTCGGGGACCGTTCCGGGGCGGGAGTCGATGAGCGCGACCACCCTGTTTTCCACAAGGGTGAGCGCTTCCCGGGCGGTGATGTCCGAAGGAGCGTAGCGGGGAATGAGATCGAGTATGTTCGCGCCGCCGCTCAGGACCCTCCCCCGCTCGCGCATATCATACACGCCGGGCCGTGCGGGAAGCCGCTTGAGATCTTCCGGGAGCATCACGCCGATATCCACCCGTCCGGCGAAACGTACATCCGGCATGAGCGCCTCGCAGCCCTCCCCGAGCTCCGCTCTCCGGGGATTCCAGGCCAGGAGATCCTCAAGCGTTCTGACGATGACGACGAGGTCGACATCGGACAGGAGAATGACCGGGTTTGCTTCGAGAACGACCGTTTCATCGCCGGCGGCGAAGCTCCCGCACAGAAAAATCGCCTCGATCGTTTCGCCGCCGATGCGGCTTTCGATGAGGCGTGCGCACTCCGAGAGAAAGACCCTCGATCGCTCCAGCCACCACGCGCGGGAATGTTCCACCGTATGCTCTAGACCCGCCTGTAGATGAACTCGGGGATGAAGTACCGTTTCCGATTGAGGACCGTGCCGATGAACGTGCCGTCGAGCTTCTTCACCATAACCATGGCGCGTTTGATGACCTCGCGTTTCGTCTTCCCCGTGAAGATTACCAGCACGATGCCGTCGACGTGGGAGCCGAGGATCGGGGTCTCGGGAGCCTCGAGAATCGCCGCGGAATCGATGAGCACGTAGTCGTAGGCCGCGGCCACCTCCTTGATGAATATCCGGAGCCGCTCCGAGTTGAAGAGCGGCTGCGTGATGTCGACGCCGTCGCTCACGCCCGCCGACACGAGGTCCAATACCCCCTGATCGACGCTCTGGATGATATCCTTGAGCTTCGCCTGCCCTCCAAGGTAGTCGATGATACCTTTTTCGTTTTTTACTCCGAAGAGGCGATGGAGCTCGGGGCCGCGCACAGAACAGTCGACGAGGAGGATCTTCTGGGCCTCGCCGGAAGCGAGCACGCGCGCGAGTGAGGCGACGACGCTCGTTTTTCCTTCTCCCTGGACCGCACTCGTGAAAAGAATAACGCGCGATTCCTTGCCCTTCATCTCGGAATCGATGGAGTTCTTGAGATGGAGCAGCGAGCGACGGAAACGCTCATCCATGCCGGCGAGGATGAGCGATTCGTCCTTGAACTGCGCGCCCGGGCCCCTCGGCGCCTGCGGCGCCTGGGGCGCCGCGGCGCGCGGGCGTCCGCGGTCCCGTTCCGCCCTGCGCAGGGCATCGTATATCTTGCTCACGCGTACCTCCCGCACGGTCACGGCATGCGTTGCGATCGCGGCCTGATGGGCCGTTCTCCGGTCGATTCGGGGGATTCGAGATCCCGTATCCCCTCGCGGACGATTCTCCCGTCGATGACGCGGCTGTTCGCAACGTATCCGATAAGGAGAACCCGGTCGCACAGAATGTTGATGAGTCTCGGTATCCCCCCCGAGTAATGGTATATCTCATCGAAGGAATCGCCGGTGAATTGCGCGCCGCCGTTGCTCCCCCGCGCGATATCAAGCCGGTACTTAATGTAGTTCTCGACACCCTCCCGGTTCAGTATCGATATCCTGCAGATTCCCGGGATCCGCTGCCTGAGCTGCCGCATCTCGTTCATATTGAGAATGCTTTCGAGCTCGGGCTGCCCGACGAGCATGATCTGGAGGAGCTTCCGGTCGCGCGTTTCGAGATTCGACAGCATGCGCAGCTCCTCGAGCACGTCCGGCGACAGATTCTGCGCCTCATCGATGATGAGGAGCGAGTTGCGGTTGATTTCGTTCTGCCTGATGAGAAAATCATTGAGCGCGAGCAGCATCTGCGCCTTGTTCTTCCCGTCGGCCTCGAGACCGAAGTCCTTGCAGATGAGGTACAGAAGCTGGTCGAACGGGAACTTCGTCGAGAAGACGAACGCGACCTCGAGCGACGGCTGGAAGAGATCGACGAAGGCGCCCACGACCGTCGTCTTCCCGACCCCCACCTCCCCCGTCACCGCGATGAACCCCTTCCGCTGGAAAACCCCGTACGTGATGTAGGCGAGCGCGTCCCGATGGCTCGCGCTCCGATAGAGGAATCGCGGGTCAGGCGTTACGTTGAACGGAAGCTCTCTGAAGCCGTAAAAATCCTCGTACATAACGCATCATTTCCTGTTCGTCTCGGGAAAGCTGGCGAGAACCGAGAGCCCCAGATTCTCTTCGGCTTCATTGATATTCTTGATCGAGTGATCGAGATTCTCGACGAAGAACGCGAGTCCGAGCGCGACGATGAGGCTGAACGCGGGGCCGAGCGCCATCCGCACGTAGTCGCGCGTCTTCTGCCGGGATGCTTCGCTCGCGGGATTGAGAATCGTCACCGTCCACTCGGGATTGCTCGCCCGCGAGATCTTCGCTTCCATTTGCTGTCTAATGACGTCGTCATACGTATTCTTGAGCTTCTCCAGCGCCGCGTCGATCCGCTCGAGCTCGACCTCGGCCTTCGGATATTGCGATTTCTTGTCCTCGAGCTTCGCGGTGAGTTCCCGGAGGACCTCCTCGCGCTGCACGATGATTCCGAGTCTGTTCTTGTTCAGGAGAATCTGCGTTCGAATCTCGGCGAGCACCATTTGATGAAGATCCACGAGCTGTTTGCGGATCCTCTGGACCTCCGGATTCTGGTCCGTGTAACGCCCCTCGAGCTCCGACTCTTTCATCTGGAGATCCTGAAGCTTGACGCGGATGCCCTTCATGAGATCGCTCTCAAGCTGGGAATCCGTCAAATCGCTCGAGACCGCGGCGAGCTCCAGGGGACCGATGCCGAGAAGGCTGTCGAGCCGCGCGATTACCGCTTCTTTTTCTTTCCGCTCGCGAACGACGCCGTCGAGCTCGGCGTTGTAGTTGTCGAGCCGGGCGAGGAGATTGCGGCGTTGATCCTGGATATCGATGATGTCCCCTTCCCTGAGGACCGTTTCTTTGTGCCCGCGCCAGTACTCGATCTCCTCCTGCAGCCTCTGAATCTCCTGCGAGAAGAAATCCTCCATCTCGGGGGGCGTCCGGGTATCCGTGTAATATTCGCGATACGCGTTGACGATCGCGTTGACGGCGGCCTCGCAGAACACGGCGTTCTCCGACGCATAGCTGACCCAGATCACGTTCGAGGTCGTGACGACGCCCGAGCTGACCTTTCCGAGAATTATCTTCCGGTCCGTCGTGTAGCCCTTCGGATAAAAACGGGCTATACTCGCCTGAGCGCGGCCCACGACCGTCTGCGATTTCACCATCTCGATCTGGGAGGCGATCTCCTCCTCCCAGTTCAGCGTCCGAACGTTCCGGTCGAAGACGCCCGGCGCCTCGCCGCGCTTGATGAGCACCTTTGCGGTCGACTCGTACACGGCGGGCTGCCGCATCGTGAGGACGATCACGATCGCCGTCGCGACGGCGACGATACCGACGATAATCCACTTCCTGCGGAAGACGACCTCGAGGAAGTCCTTTACCGTCGACTCTCTTTTTACTTCGACCGTTTCCATGCGATCCTCAGAATACGCTCGGGGTTCTCCTGTAGAATTCGTACAGGATCTTCTGGTTCGTGACCGCCCAGCCCTTGAGGTATAAATCCATCGGGGTCATGAGAATGTCCTTGACCGCGAGCGAAAAGTCCTGCGCGCTCGTGAGCCTCGACTTCGGAACGTAGACGATATCGAACGCCTCGAGGGGAACGTCGAGATCGAACCGCTTCCCGCCGAGAAGCTCCTTGAGATCGATCTGAATTCCGACGATGCGATCCGGCGCGACACGCCGAATGACGAGTATCTCGTTTCTCTTGCCGCCCCTGGCGGGACCGCCGCTCAATGCGAGAAAGTTCGTGAGCGTCATGCCCGTGTGGTACTCGTATCCTCCCGGGTTCGCAACCTCGCCCATCGTATACACGACCTGGGGACGGTAATTCCTCACGATCACCGTGATGTCGGGATTCACGATGATCTCGGAGAAGCGCGCCGTCAGCAGGCTGTCGAGCGCCGAAATCGGCCTCCCGGCGACGGAGACGTCGCCGACGTACGGGAGAGAAATCCTGCCGTCCGGCCTCACCTTGAGATCGATTTGGTTGAGGTCGCTGTTATAGAGAAACAGAACGTCGAGAGCATCACCATGGCCGATAATGTACTCCTTCGGCTCGGGCCGCACGGGAATATCGCTCAGGTCGAGCTCGCCGCTTTCGACCGCTCCCCCCCGGTTCGAGATGAAGCGGTTTCCGCCCCCGCATCCGCCGAGCGCGAGCGCAACAAGCGATGCCGCAACGAGAAACTTTACATTGAGATTTTTCACAATCCGCCTTCGCCGGAGGGTGAACCCGCAAAAACCCTTCGATTTCGCACAGTTGACCCAAACTTTATATAAATGGGTACACTGTGTCAATTTGATTAATTGCAAGATGCATGCCTGGAGAATCAGTAGGCTCCCTTCCTGGCAATCACGGCAGGAACCGTTTTGAACATGATCTTGAGGTCCGTGACATAGCTGCGCTTACGGACGTACTCGAGATCGAGGCGCATCCATTCCTGGAAACCGATGTGGCTGCGGCCGGCAATCTGCCAGAAACAGGTGATTCCCGGTGTCACGTCGAGACGCCTCTTCTGCCAGGGAAGGTATTGGGACACTTCGGAGGGGAGATTGGGACGGGGGCCGACAATGCTCATATCGCCTTTGAGAACGTTGATGAGCTGTGGAAGTTCGTCGAGGCTCGACCTGCGCAGGAACCGCCCGACGTGGGTGATGCGCGGATCGTCCTTGATCTTGAACACGGGTCCGTCGACGCCGCTCAGGGGCCGGAGCGCCCCTATGCCGTTTTCGGCCCCGGTCACCATCGAGCGGAATTTATAGAAATGAAAAAACTTCCCGTTCTTGCCGACCCGCTTCTGTCTGAAGAAGATGGGACCGGGTGAATCAAGCTTGATAAGGATCGCGACGACCGGGATAATCGGCAGGAGGAGCACAAGGAGAAAGAGCGCCACGACGAAGTCCGTACCCCGCTTGAGGAGATAATAGGCCCGGTTCTCGCGGGCTCCCTTGAGCTCGACGATGCTCGCAGCCGGTTCCTTGCTGTAGACCGATTCTTGCAGTTCCGGGGATCCAGCCATTGGTGCCTCCATAACCAAAAAGCCCGAGCGTCCGCCTGCCCGGGCAAAACAAAACGTTCGCCACAGAAACATTACTTCAAAGCGGGCAGGCTTGAGCCTCTGTGCTCCAAAGTAAGATTCCGTTAGCAAACGTCCTTTACGATCCTCCTTGTACGGACTAATACTAGCACATCCGAGCCCGTTTTGTCAATTACCAAAATGTGAGCGGGTCGCCTGGAAGAGTGAAAAGGCGCCGCAGGCGGCCAGGATAGCGATCAGGGGCTCGAGCGGCATGCGCGAGCGAAGCGAACCGAAAAAGACGAGCGCGGTCGCCGTGTGCACGCCGACGACGCCGTAGATAAACACGAGAGACCGCGCGCGCCGGAGCGTGAGGATCAGGCCGAGTACGAAGAGCGGCATAACGACGATTGAAAAGACAAAGACGACGTCCGTCGAGCTCGCGAGGCTTCCGAGCCCTTTCCCCCTGTCCCACCACCACCCGCTCTTGACGCCGCTGAAACCGGCATCCCCCGTGAACCTCCAGAACCGCGTGAATCTCCATACGGCCATCTTCGCGGCGAGCCGCGGATTCTCCCTGACGAAGGCCTTCCCGAGCCGCCAGGCCTCCTCGTCCCGCGCGATCTCCCCCTTTCCCCTGAGATCGTTCCAGCCCGGCAGCGCCTCGAGGGGCGCAACGGTCCCGTGGTAGGCCTGCACGTCGCTCACGACGCGATTGTTCCCCTGGTAGAACGTAATCCCCCCGTGCGTCGTGAAGAGCACGGGCTTTCCGAATCGCGCCTCGTTCCGTGCCGCCCATGGCGCGAGCGTCGCGAAAACGGCGGCGATGACGATAATCGAGCGTGTCAGACGCCCTCGAGCTCCCCCCGCGCCGAAGAACAGAATCGCGAGGGCGGCGAAGAGCGCAAAGGGGAATCCGTTCGGGCGGGAGAGGCTCGCGAGCCCGAGAACAACACCTCCCGCCGCGCATGAACCGTACGAGACCTCTTTCTCTCCGACGCCGGAAAAGAGAATGAGGAACACGAGCAGGAGCGCGATGTAGAGATTCTCCGCGAGCAGGTACGCGCTGATGAAGATGAGCGAAGGGTTCACGGCGACCAGCGCCGCCGCCAGGAACGAGACGCCTTCCGAAAAAAGCCTCCGCGCGAGCGAATGCGCGAGAAGAACGATCGCGCCGCCGAGAAGAACCTGAAGACCCCTTCCCACCGTTTCGTGGGCGCCCAGGATCCGATAGACACCACCGAGAAGCGCCGGATAGAGGGGCGGACGCGCCGCCGTGGGCTCCCCGCCGGAGGAGAAGCCGCTGCCGGATGCAATCGATAGCGCGATGGCGTTATAATCGATCTCGTCGCCGCGAAGCGGCGCATGCGGTCCCACGACCTCGAGCCAAAAGAGCGTCCGCAGCGCGAGAGCGAGGAGGACGAGAGCTGCGAGCGGCATCCGTTTCATGGTTGATCACGAGAGCAGAAACGAGTAGAGGAGCGGAATCATGATTTCGTGGTGGCCCGTTATAGCGATTCCTACGCCGCCGAAGCCGGCCGGACGGCTGAGCACGTTTTCGTGCGGCCGGTAGTGCTGCGTCATATCCATGTTGCACGCGGTGAGCCGGTCAAAGGGAGCGCCGAGATTCCGCGCGATGCTGAAGGCCTTGAGAAACACCTCGGGGAGAATCACGGCGGAGCCGACGTTGAGCACGACCCCTCCCGCGCGCCCGAGACGCTCCACCCGCGCGGCGAATATCCGGAAGTCCCGCGCCGAAAGATCCCCCCAGGCGGCCCCGTCGAACCCGGGATGCTGGTGGACGATGTCGGTGCCGATCGCCACATGCACCGTAGCCGGAACGCCGAAGCGCCGCGCCGCCGCGAGTATGCTGTACTCGCGGTTCGGGGCCTTCCCGCGGTCGAGCGAGCGGCCGATCGCCTCGCCGAGCCCCCACGCTTCCGCACGGCCCCGGGAGACGGCGGCGAAGCAGCCTTCAGCCGTCTCCCGCGCGAAGCCGAAAATCCCCCGCTCGAGGCCCTTCGGCACGTCCTCGGACGTCTCCCCAAAGGATGCGATCTCGAAATCGTGAATGGCTGCGGCACCGTTCATCGCGATCGCAGTTATGTAGCCTTTTCTCATCAGCTCAATGAGGTATCGCGACAGCCCGCACTTGATAACGTGCGCACCGATCATCCAGACGATCTCGGCGCCGCTGCCGGCCGCCGCGCGGCGCATCGCGTGCGCGAGCTCATCGAGGCGCTTCACCGCGAGCTGGCCGGGAAGGGCCTCGCGCCAGCGCGTGAACGCATGCCCCCCCTTCACCGGGTCACCGAAATCACGCAGCGTGACCTTGCTCTCCCGTTCGCATACGGAGATAGTTTTTATCCGGGAAAGATCTATCTCTTCGAAATCACTCGCCATGTCCGGAAAAGTCCTTTCGCTCCAGTTTCCGCTCTCCGGCCTTGCTCAAGGTGTAGCTTTTGAGAACCGCCTCGAAGGCGCCGACGACGACCTTCGAACGGAGCAGCACGGGCATTTTGACCGTATCATCGGTCACCCATATTGTCAACTTCCCCTTGTGCTCGAAAAGACTCGTCGTCTGCAAAACCGGCTCCACAACGAGGCAGTCGAACTCCCCCGCGGGCACCCTGACGCGCTCGCGGCGGAGCACCTTGACATAGATCGGGTAGTTCTTCCCCCCCGTGTGGTTCGCCATCGCGACCGCTTGGCCGACGTCGAGAGAAAGGGTCCTTGCGTAGTAGAGCGCGCTCAGGAAATCCTGCGTGTTCGGAGGTATCGGAACCTTTTTGGTCGCATATATCGCGACGTGATTTCTCTGGTCAAAGACAACCTTGTCGTCCCGCTTGAACTTCCCCTCGCGGAGATGCTTCTCGAAGCTGAGAGAAAACAGGTTGTCGTAGTCCATGAAGGAATCGTGGCGGTCCCGGACTTTGAACACATGATCGAATGCACTGTTCGTCCGCGCCGTCGAGATGATGTGGTACGCGCGGGAGCTGTCGAGCACGGCGATGTTGCGGATCTCGAGAGTCGCGTCCCCCGCATAGATGAGGCCGTAATGGATGGCGAACGTGAGAAGCTCCCCCTCGCCGAAGGGCACGATCCCCGGCAACGGGTAGACGATTTCGAACCCCTCGAGCAGCGAATCGTTCTCCTTGCCTTCCTCCTCCTCCTGCCCCGCGGAGGCTCCAGCGGCGCGCAGGGAATCGTCTCCGAACCCCCGGATCTGACCGGAAAAGAGGACAGAAAGTGCTGCGAAAAAGCAAAACACCGCCATACCGACTCCTAATATTCTACATTTACCAATCACTATATCATCTTCTCACTATTTAGATTACACAGGCCAACATCGGCCCTCTAGTCGTACACAACCTATCCGCCGACTACTCACAATGCAATTGTCATGCACCGCCCCGGACAATCAGCCGTCCGATTTTTCCCTGAGCAGACTCGTGTAGATTCCCAGGGTCTTTTCCACCGTCCGGCCGATTCCAAAATCCGCGGCCCTTTTCATACCTGCTTCCCCCATGCTTCTGCGCTGCCCCTCGTCATGCATGAGCGCTGCGATCGCGCGCGAGAGAGCCGCGTGATCCCCGGGGGGAACGAGAACACCGCTCCCGCTTGAAACGACGTCCGGGATCCCTCCCGCCATGCTCGCGACGACGGGGAGACCGGCCGCCATCGCGGCGAGAAGCGCCGTCGAGAGACCCTCCTCGAGAGACGGCAGGACGAATATATCGAAGAGAGGCAGCATATCTTCGAGCGGGGCATCCGGGGGAACGCACGACACCCGGCCGACGAGACCGGCGCGCTTGATCTTTCCTTCGATCTCCGCCTTGAGCCTTCCCTCGCCGACGAGGATGAATCGCGCACCGGAGCACTCACGCACGACTTCCGCAGCCGCGCGTAGAAGCGTTTCGTGCCCCTTCTCAACCTCGAAGGCCGCCACGGTGCCGATGACGATATCGCCGCTCTGCACTCCCCATCTCTCTCTGACCTCCGGCGACCCGATCGCACCCCTGAAGGCGTCGACGTCGATCCCGCTCGGAATCACGGTCAACCTGGACGCGCTCACCCCCCGCGCGACGAGGCTTGCCGCTGCAGCCCGGGATATCGGAATGTAATGGGCGACCCCCGTCCGATACTTGACCAGGGAGAGCGGGCCCTTTCCAATTCGAAACGCGACTCTGCGGCTCACCACGAGGGGCGGGGCTTCGGCGAGAAGCTTCCGCGCAAGCCAGAGATGCGTATGCGCATCGGAGGTTTGCGCGTGCAGGATGTCGGGACGCCACCGGGAGATGAGACGCGCGAGGGCGAAGGGTGTGCCGATCGGCACCGCCTCGAACCGGAATTCCGTCAACGGAATCGAGCCCGAAGCCTTTTTCGAGAGCGCGGAGAGAACGCGCGAGGCGATCATGACCTCGCAGCCTTCGCGCTGCAACCCCCTGGCAAGCGCGATCGTCTGGAACTCGCCACCACGCCAACCCGTTTCGCTGTTCGCGAGGATTATCCTCACCGGAACTTCTCCCCCCCGAGAATCTCGAAGAGCCGCTCAGCGATTCGTCTCGAATTGAACTCCGCGCGCACGTACGCGCCCCCCGCCTCCCCCAACCGCCTCATCATCCCGCGGTCCCGCATGAGAGCCCCAATCGCGCGGGCGAGCGCGGGCGCGTCCCCCGGAGGGACCGTGATGAGATGCGCACCCTCTTTGAAGAACTCTCCGATCGCCGGTGTGCGCGCCGTGATGAGCGCCCTCCCGACGGCGAGGGCCTGATAGATCTTGTTCGGAACAACGAGGCGCGCCTTGGGCGTCGTGCCGAAAATGCCAAGCACGACGTCGGCGCCCGCGATGACGCGCGTGAGATCCGCGGGAGGCACCGGAGGACGGAACGCGATCTTCTCTTCCGGAAGAGCCCGCGCCCTCGCCTTCATATCCGCGAGCGTCTGCCCCTCGCCGACGAGTGTGAACGAGACCGGCGCGTCGCGGAGAATCGCCGCCGCCTCGACGATCGTGTCGATTCCGTGCAGAGGAAGATACGTGCCGTAGAAAAGAACGTTGCACACCTCGCCCCCGGAAGGGAGCGGCGACGGGGTAAAGAGATCTTCATCGAACCCGACGGGAAGCACCTTGATTTTTCCGGTGCGAATCGAGAATTCGCTCGCATAGTGGCCCGCGTGCGCGGCGGTGTCGGCGAGGACGAGATCGGCGAGTCGCATCGAGATCCGATCGATGTTGCGGTTGTGCCGGGCCTGGGCCGAGCCGGGGCGGATATCCTCACGGTCGAGCACCCTCGTCTCGTAACGCGACACGAGCGGATCGAAGACGAGTTTCCGCCGCGAGCACCGCGCGATCGCCCACGCGAGCGGAACATCCTTGTGCCTGAAATCCGGAACAAAGATAACCTCGCTCGCGTCCCTCATCCGGGCGAACCGCCAGAGCAGCGCGGGATATCTCAGATGCACCTTGAGGCGCATGTCGACGCGGCATTCGGCGAGCGTGAAACCGCATTTCTCCCATCCCTTGCGAATGATGGCATTCCGCGGATAGGCCGGATCGTAGCCCCCGAAGAAGAGGAGCGCCGGCGCCGAACCGGCCCGGTTCACGACTGCGGCGGTCATGCCCCACCTGCCCCGGGCTTCCCCCCGCTTCCCGAGAGCTCCCGCAGGGCGGCATACTTGAAAAGAACGCCCATCGAGGCGAGCGCGCAGAGCAGAAATCCGGATGCGCCGTCGAGAAATCCGAGCTGCACAAGGTACATGCGAATGAAACGGGCTGCGGGACGGATGAAGAGCCCCGGAAACCACCGCCTTCCCTTCTTATGGAGCTCGATCGCGCCGCGGAGACTATAGCTCTTCATGCGATCGATGTAATCGGCGAAGCCCCGATAGGGACGGTGCTCGATACATCCCCCGAGCCTTGAAACGCGTCCTTCGAGAACGAGTCTCTCGTGAACCTCCCGCTCGAGATAATGCCCTTTCCCCCGCCTGAAAAGACGGAGGATCCATTCGTCCCCCCACCCGCAGTGCCTGATCGTTCTTCCGAAGAACTCGCTGCGCCGCCGCAGCCGGTAGCCGTCGACGCGAGGGCCGGCGAGGGCCTCTTCCATCTCCCGTAGAAGCTCGGGTGAAAGCGCCTCGTCCGCATCGAGGAGCAGAATCCAATCCTTCCCGGCTTTCCCGATTGCCCAATTCTTCTGGTCGGCCGCCGTCGTGAACTCCCGCTGGTACACCTGCGCCCCGTGCGCGCGGGCGATCTCGACGGTCCTGTCGCCGCTCAATGAATCGACCACGACGATCTCGCCGGCACCGATGACGCTCTCGAGACACCGCGCGAGCCGGTCCTCTTCGTTGAGCGTTATGACGATGAGGGAACAATTCGAGAGAGCGCTCACGGGCGTCACGAGCATCCACCCTTTCCCGTCGCGGAATCCCCCCCGTTCTTCGGGGCGAGCACTTCGGCCATTTCTTTCAATACCATACCGGGCTCGATCCCGGAAATACAGCGGTTTCCGCGGCACGTCCTCCTCTTGCACGGGAAGCAGTCGACATCGAGCTTGATCGCGCGGTGCTTCCCCGTCATCGGATCCCAGATACAGGGATCGGTCGGGCCGAAGAGCGTCACCGTGGGAACGCCCTGCATCACGGCTATATGCTTCGGACCCGAATCGATGCCCACGAGGATATCGAGCAGCGATATGAGAGCGCCGAGCCGCGAAACGCCCATCGGCGGCGCGAGGATGGAACCCGGTGCTCCCGCGGCGATTCGCTTCGCGAGCGATTCCTCCCCCGGGCCCCAAAGGATAAGCGAAACGGCCCCGAGCCGTTCGTGCGCGAGCCGCGCGAGCTCGACGAAATGCCGCTCCGGCCATGATTTCGCCTGATAGGCCGAACCGGGAACGAGGCCGATGATTCTCTTCCCGCCGGCGCCGATCCAACTGATATAGTTCTGCGCCCACCCTTTTTCCCGATCCGCTGCGGGAAACCCGATGGCGAGTCCCGGTTCGCGCTCGGGCAGCAGCCCGAGCGCGCGGATGATCTCGCGGTTCGATTCGAGGGTGTAGCACCTGATACGCTCACCGCCTCGAATAACGACGCGCGGCAGCAGGTGTGTGTAGCACCAGTTCCGCCGTCCGGTATCCATGCCGACGCGCATCGAGGCGCCGGTCAGAAACGTGAGAAAGGCGCTTCGCGGCGATCCGAGGAGATCGATCACACAATCGACCTGCTCGCGCTTCAATCTCAGCGCGAGGGAAACCTGTCCCGCGGCGCTCCCGGGATGGATCATGACCTCGTCGAGCTCCTTCACGCCCGAGAGGGCCTCCGCGTACTGCCTTCGGCAGAGGTACCGTATCCGAGCATGCGGATACCGTTTCCGCAGCGCATACACGACGGGAAGCGAGAGAACAATATCCCCAAGCGCCTTGAGCCGTACAATGAGTATCGAGCGCGCGTCTCGACGGGAGAGATCGGGAAGGAGCCGCGTTCTTCCTAGACCTTCCATGCGAGCACCCCTTTGAGACGCTCGAGCACCTCTTCGGGTTCGATGGGGGTGAGGCATTCGAGGGTCTCGCACCGATGCCGATGGCACGGAGCGCACGACGCACGTTGCGTCACGACGGAGAAGGGACCCTTTCCCTCATACGGAAACCAGATGTCCGGCTCCGTTGGACCGAATATGCCGACGGTCGGGCGCTCGAGCGCGACGGCCAGGTGCAGCATACCCCCGTCATTCGCAACGACGGCTCCGCAGGAGGCGAGAACCGAGGCGACCGACCGCACGCCGGAACGCGGAAGCACGCTCGCCGAGTCTCCCGCGGTGGCGCGTACCGTTTCAGCGATGCGTTCCTCCCCCGGCCCCGCTATCACGAGTGTTCTCGCGTCGAGCATGCCGCGCACCAGCCGGGCGAGCTTCCCGAACGACTCCGGCGCCCATCGCTTCGACGGCCACGTCCCCCCGGGATGCACGGCGACAGCGCGCTCCCCTTCCGAAATCCCGAGCGTCCGCTGAAGGAGAATACGCCCGGCGGCCCTTTCTTCCGCCGAAAGATAGACGCGCGGAAGGGTCTCCCTCGGTTTGACATCGAAGATTCCCATCGCCTCGAGGTGGTGCATGGCGGCGCTCCGCGTTCCCGCAGGAACGCTGAAGTGATCGGTATAGAGTCTCCGGCGCATCCTCCGCGAGCCCCCCGCCCTGACCGGAATCCCCGAGAGATAGAGAAGGAGCGCGCTCCGCGGATTATAGAAGAGGTCGATCGCCGCGACGAACCCGGCGCGACGGAGCTTGACGACCGCTTCGAGCACATGTCTCCCACCCCGCTCGACGCCGATAATCCCGGAGAGGAAGGGATTCCCCTCGAGAATGTCCGCGAAGGGATGTTCCGCCAGATAATGGATTTCCGCGCCCGGGTAGCGTTCCTTGAGCGCCGCGACGGCGGG
>Ga0315275_10000084_pt1 | contig 69207 bp, 75 predicted proteins | sample YL17G03_0_MG_FD_205557 | JGI IMG/M metagenome (GOLD analysis project Ga0315275, IMG submission 205557) | Sediment microbial communities from Yellowstone Lake, YNP, Wyoming, USA - YL17G03_0 | ecosystem: Environmental > Aquatic > Freshwater > Lake > Sediment | place: USA: Wyoming | collected... | reverse complement strand
TGTCTAAGGAAGCGAAGGCTGCGATGAAAGTATGCCACTATGGAGCAAGCGCAGAAAATGGTGGTACTGGCGCAGCGAAAATCTCGCAGTCGCTGCCGAGACCAACCTTCCTGCAAATCGGGAAAAAGATCGAGACGCCGTCTCTTGACCAGGCGGGCGCCGTGGCCCGCCCCTCCGTATTGGCAACAAGGCGCACGTCGGTACCGTCGGGCTTCATGACGTAGATTTCATAGTTAGCTCGGCGATTTGATGCGAAAGCAATCTGTGCTCCGTCTGGCGACCAGCTCGGCCAGCCGTCAAAAGCGGGATTCGAGGTCAGATTGACTTGCCCTGAGCCGTCGGCGCTGGCGACGAACACTTCGGAATTCATCTCCCCCAGGATGCGCCGAAAGGCGATCTGCTTTCCATCGGGAGACAAGGACGGATAGGTATTGACTCCGCCGGACACCAGATGCGTGATTTTGCGCGTGGATGTGTCAATGACGTCAATGTCTGAGGCGTTTTTGGCGGGGGGTTTTAGATCGTCGTCTGTGCAGTAGGCCAGGGTACGACTGTCCGGCCCCCAGTTCGGGTGGATTGCCCGGACGTTGGGGAACGTCAATGCTTCGACGTCTGAGCCGTCCGGGTTCATCATCGAAATGACCTCACCGCCATTCTTAAGTGATACAAAAGCGATCTTGCTGCCATCAGGCGACCAAGCGGGATCCTCATGGTCGTAGTCGTCATGGGTAATCTGGACCATGTTAGATCCGCTGATATCGGCGGTGAACAGTTGCTCCCTGCCAGCTACGAAGGTGATGTAAACCATTCGCTTGCCATTCGGCGAAAGAGAGGGATCGATCGTCGCTGAGTGGGTCACCTGGTAGGCAAGGCCAAATCGAGGGAAGCCATCAACAGCGAGCAGTGTGTGCGGTAGCCCGAGACTGAATACGGCAGCAAACAATGCGCTCACTAGCGGCCTGCGAATCGCGAATGTTGAGACCATGCCCATGCCTGCGAAGTCATCCGAGTAGCGGGAAGTCAGCGCGCCTGGTTCTGTCGCCCAACTATAGGTCGCGGCAGCCGGGCGCAACCAAGGCTTGCGCCGGTCGGTTAGCGGGCTGCGATGAGGCGTTTACCAGCTACTTGGTGCCGGGTCGCAGGTTAGCAGGTCGTAATCAAGACCTGCGAACCTGCGACCCGGCACCAAGTCGGCGTGCCAGCAGCAGCGCGCCACCGGCAGCAAGCAGCCAGCCGACCCAGGCAGGCGGGGTTCCGAACGAAAGCCAGATGACGCCGCCCAGCAGCGAGGCGGCCGCCGCGATGATGACATCGGTGCGGCTGCGGCTTTCGCGCAGTTCGCCCTGCAGCGGTTCGAGCGAGGCAGTCTCAGTGCGGACCACCAGTTCGTCGTCGTAGGCCTTGCGGATCGCACGCCGCGCGATGACCGGCAGGAGCTTCAGCACCTCGGCGACATCCGGCCAGTTGCTGCGGATGTGCTCGAAGACGGCGCGCGGCCCGGTGCGCTCGCGCACCCATTCACGCAGGAACGGCTGGGCGGTCTTCCAGAGATCGAGATCGGGATACAGATCGCGACCGACGCCCTCGATGTTCAGCAGCGTCTTCTGCAGCAGGATCAGCTGCGGCTGGATTTGCATCTGGAACCGCCGGGCGATTTCGAACAGGCGCAGCAGCACGAGGCCGAAGGAAATGTCCTTCAGCGGCTTGTTGAAGATCGGCTCGCAGATGGTGCGCACGGCGCTCTCGAGTTCGTCCACGCGCGTACCGGCCGGTACCCAGCCGCTCTCGACATGCAGCACCGCGACCCTGCGGTAGTCGCGCTCGAAGAAAGCCAGGAAATTTCCCGCCAGGTACAACTGATCGCGCGGGTCCAGCGTGCCGACGATGCCGAAGTCCACTGCAACGTATTTCGGGTTTGCCGGATCGCTGACGTCAACGAAAATATTACCCGGGTGCATGTCGGCGTGGAAAAAGTTGTGCCGGAACACCTGCGTAAAGAAGATCGTCACGCCGTTCTCGGCAAGCTTCTGGATATCGGTTCCGAGTGCATGCAGCCGCGCGACATCCGAAATCTGAACGCCGTGAATGCGCTCCATGACCATGACCTCGCGCCGGCACAAGTCCCAGTGAACCTCCGGCACGTGCAGCATCGTGGAGCCTGCGAAGTTTCGCCTCAGCTGCGAGGCGTTGGCTGCCTCACGCATCAAGTCGAGTTCGTCGAGCACGGTCTTTTCGTACCCGGCGACAACCTCGGTCGGCCGGAAGCGCCGCGAGTCGGCCCAGTAACGCTCCGCGAGTGCCGCAAGTGCGTGCAGCACCTCGATGTCGCGGCCGATGATCTCGCGCATGCCCGGTCGCAGCACCTTGACCACGACTGCGCGGCCGTCGATCAATGTCGCCGCATGGACCTGCGCAATGGAAGCAGCCGCCAGCGGCGTCTCGTCGAAACTGCCGAACAGCCTGGTAACGGGGCTCCCGAGTTCTTCCTCGATGCGCGCTTTGGCGACGTCGCCGGGGAAAGGCGGGACGCGGTCCTGGAGCTTTGCGAGTTCGTCGGCGATGTCCACCGGCAACAGGTCGCGCCGCGTTGACAGCAGCTGGCCGAACTTGACGAATATGGGGCCCAGATCCTCCAGTGCCTGCCGCAGGCGTTCCGCCCGCGAGCCACGGCGGCGCCTGAACCAGGCCCACGGCGAGAAATAGAATACGAATCTCAGCGGCCGGTACAGGTGCGTCGCGCGAACGAAATCATCCAGTCCATAGCGCACCAGCACGCGATGGATGGTCAGCAGCCGGCCGGCGACGCGCATCGAGATCAATGCCGGCTCCCCGGACGCTCGAGCTGCTCGAGCCGTGCTTCGAGCCGGTCGGTCGCCTCGCGAACAGCATCCACATCGGCCAGAAACTCGTCGACCTCGAATCGCGCCGGAACGTCACGCCCTTCCTCGGTCAGGTATTCGGCGACGTTTTGTGCGAATGTGTCGCGCGCCTTGAGTCCGAATCGCAGCGCGCTATGCGCCAGACTTGCGAGATGGTGTGCAAAGGCGTCGCCGGTGACGCGCGAAAGCTCTTCCTCGAAGTCCGGCTGCGCGGCAGCAAAGAGTTTCTGGAATCCCTGCGCGATCTCGGCATCGCCGGTGATCTGAAGGCCGCCGCTGCGAAATGCCTGGGTGGTGTCCGGAGCGGCGAGCCTCGCAAGTGACAGCGGCGTGCCCTCGATGGTCGCATCGGCTGCAGCGTCGCTGCCGCTGCCGATTGCAATTCGATCCTCCGCCGCCTCGATGCGAACGCGAAATGGCGTCGCGGCGACCCTGATTTCCAGCGACTTGCCAGCGACCTGCGCCAGCAGAGCGCGTGCACGCGAGGAGCCTGAAATATTGCGGTTCAGCAGCGACTCCAGCGGGCGCAGCAGTGGTTCTGGCGTCATGAGTTCTCAGTAAACACAGCCGCGATGCAGCGCGACGATGCCGCCGGCCAGGTTGTGCCAGCGGCAGTCCTCGAAACCCGCTTCGCGCATCATTGCCGCAAGCGCCGGCTGATCCGGGTGCATGCGGATGGATTCTGCGAGATAGCGATAGCTGGCCTCGTCGCCGGCAACGACGCGTCCCAGTGCCGGCAGCAGCCCGAAGGAGTAGGCATCGTAGAGAGGCTTGAGGCCCGCGACCTGCGGCTGCGAAAATTCGAGCACCAGCAGGCGCCCGCCCGGGCGCAGCACACGGCGCATCGAAGAAAGGGCCGCGGCCTTGTCGGTCACGTTGCGCAATCCGAACCCGATCGTCACGCAGTCAAATGTGCGGTCGGGGAATGGCAGGCATTCGGCATTCGCGATGACGAAGGCGACATTGCAGGCGAAGCCTTTATCGAGCAGCCGGTCACGGCCGCGCGACAGCATTTCCCGGTTGATGTCGGAGAGCACCGCAAGACCCGACGGTCCGACCTGGCGCGCAATGCCGGCGCCGAGATCGCCGGTACCGGAGGCAACGTCAAGCGCACGCTGGCCGGGTCGCAGGCCGGTCTGCGACAGCGCGAACCGCTTCCAGAGCCGGTGCATGCCAGCGGACATCAGGTCGTTCATCAAGTCGTACTTGCTGGCGACCGAGTCGAACACGCTGCGCACGCGCCCGGCCTTTTCGTTTGCTGCGACCCGCTCGTATCCGAAGTCGACGGATCCGTCGCGCGACTGACCGGAAGTCCCTGATTTCATTGCGTTGTCGTGCCTGGCCACTACTCGATTCTACAGCCTCAGACTGGCAGCTTGCGCTCATAGCCGAGCTTTTCGCAGCGCTCCAGGTAGCGGGTCCACTTGCGGTCGTATTTGACGCCGAGTTCGCGCAGGTAATCCCAGCTGTAGAGCCCCGTATTGTGCCCGTCGTCGAAATGCAGCCGCACGGCATAGACGCCGACCGGCTCGACCTGCGTCACCTGCACCGATTCCTTCGCAAGCTCCAGCTTGCCCTCGCCGCCGCCGTGCCCGCGTACTTCGGCGGAGGGTGAATAAACGCGAAGGTATTCGAATGGAAGCGAATAGCGCGTGCCGTCCGGCCAGGCGACTTCAACGACGCGCGACTTGCGTCTGACCTTGATTTCGCTTGGCGCCTCCATGCCCGCTACTTGCGTCGCCGGGCGCGCGGGTGGGCCTCGTCATAGACGCGGGCGAGGTGCGCAAAGTCGAGGTGCGTGTAGACCTGTGTCGTGCTGATATCGGCGTGGCCCAGCAATTCCTGCACACCGCGCAGGTCGCGGCTGGATTCCAGCAGGTGCGTCGCGAACGAATGGCGCAGCAAGTGCGGATGCACCGGTATGCCGAGTTCGCTGCCGGCCGCCCAGCGGCGAATGCGTTGCTGGATCGCGCGCCCCCCGAGGCGCCGCCCACTCTGGCCGACAAACAGTGCCGTGACACCCGGCTTCGCGATAGCAGCACGCTCGGAGAGCCAGGTACGCAATTTCACGATGGCCTGGCGGCCGACCGGCAGGATCCGCGTCTTCGAGCCCTTGCCGAGCACGCGCACCGTGCGGTCGGCGAGATCCAGGTCCGCGACATCGAGACCGGCGAGTTCTGCGAGCCGCAAGCCCGAGGAATACAGCAGTTCCAACATTGCGAGATCGCGCCGCGACAGGGGATCGGTGGTCTTGCGTTCCAGCAGGCTGGCAACCTGGTCGACGTCCAGCGTCTTCGGCAGGCGTCTTGCCGCCTTCGGCGCGCGGATGTCAGCCGCCGGATTGGCCTCGATCACTTTTTCGCGGATCAGGTAGTTGAAAAACCCGCGTAACGCGGACAGCCGGCGCTGGACGCTGCGTGGCCCGAGGCCGTCGCGATGCTCGCGGGCCGCAAACGTGCGAATGTGGAAGCTGTCCAGTTTGGTCCAGGTCCCGAGGCGCTCAACATCGCAAAAGGCCGTGAGTGCGCCGAGGTCCCGGCGATAGCTGGATTCGGTATGCGGTGACAGCCTGCGCTCGGTCCGCAGATGGGCCAGGTAGCGATCGATCCAGGCGCCCGCGGCGGCCTGCATCAGTCCTCAGCGAGCGCGGCCGCGATCAGTTCGCCGATGCGCTGCAGAAAATCCGTGCTCATCGTCGGATTGAAGCGGTGCGCATCATGCGAGCCACAGGCCAGCAGGCCGTGCCTGCCCTTGGGGCCGAGTGGAACGAGTGCAACCGAACCGATCGCGACGGACCCGGCGCCGAACAGGAAATCGCGCTGCGAATCGCGCAATTGCCCGCAACGCGGCTTGCCGGAGCTGAAGAGCGTTTCGAAGGAACGCAGGTCCGGTGCGTCGGCTGCCACGACCCGCAGGAACCGGCACTCCGAGAGACCAGCGGGCACGGTGGTGTGGGTCAGCACAAGCACCGACTCGCCCGCGTCGAAATCCTCGCGCAGCGACGCCTCAACGGTCTCGATGACAGCCGCGCGATCGCCCGCGGCGATCAGCCGGCGCGCCATCGTGAGCACTCGCGTGTTGAGCGTGTCGTTCTCGCGCGCGACGTCGACGAATTCCTTGAGCTTGCGCTCGAGCTGCCGGTTGCGCTCGCGCAGCACTTCCACCTGGCGCTCCAGCAGCGAGACCGTGGTAGCGCCGCCGCGCGAGTCGGGCAGGCGGATCTTCGAAAGAAGCTGTGCGTGCCGATCGAAGAATTCGGGGGTCGCGGACAGATAGGAAGCGACGGCCGCTTCGTCGACTTCGGCGATCTCGACGCCGCGCATCGGACGTGTCGTCATGTTGGCACTTCCCCCTCGAACGCCGTCTCGGCCGGTCCGGTCATCCAGATCGGTTCCCCTGGTCCCTTCCATTGTATGTCGAGCCGCCCGCCGGGGAGGTCGACTTGAACATTTTCATCGAGCAGGCCGTGGCGTCGGCCGACCGCGACTGCGGCACAGGCGCCAGTGCCGCAGGCGCGCGTCTCGCCGGTACCGCGCTCATGCACCCTGAGGCGGATATGGCCGCGATCGACCACTTCCATGAAACCGACATTGGTGCGCTTTGGGAAACGCGCGTGATTCTCGATTGCGGGGCCAAGCCGGCCGACGGGAGCGTCGGCAACCGAGGGTACGCGGATCACGGCGTGCGGGTTGCCGACCGAGACGGCGCCGATCTCAACTTCGCTCGCGCCGACTGCCAGCGGGTAGACATATGCCTCGCCACTGGCCTCGAACGGCAGCGCCGCCGGGTTGAAATCCGGTATGCCCATGGTTACGGAAACCTGCGGGCCCTGGATCTTCGCCTGCACGAGCCCACCGGGGCTGTCCAGCACGAGTTCCGGTGAATAGGCACCGTTTCGCTCATGCAGGAACCGGGCGATGCAGCGCGCACCATTGCCGCATTGTTCGACCTCGCGGCCGTCGGCATTGAATATGCGGTAGTAAACGGCGGTGCCGGTGCGGCGCGGCGGCTCGAGCATCAATGCCTGGTCGAAGCCGATGCCGGTGTAGCGATCGGCGAGCCGGCGGAAGGTTTCGGCGTCAGGTGGGCCCCCCGCAGGGGCGTCAAAGATGATGAAATCGTTGCCGAGTCCATGCATCTTCGTGAAGCGCATGGCCGGATTCTAGCGCGATTTGACGGATAGAATGAGCCCATGCAGATTTACGCGAAACGTGCGGACATCACGACGCTCGTGGTCGATGCGATCGTCAATGCGGCCAACACCTCGTTGCTGGGCGGCGGGGGCGTGGACGGAGCCATCCATCGCGCCGCCGGCCCGGAACTGCTGGCCGAATGCCGCATGCTCGGCGGCTGCGCAACTGGTGACGCGAAAATCACCGCCGGGTACCGATTGCCGGCGCGCCATGTGATCCACACCGTGGGCCCGGTTTGGCAGGGCGGGGAGAGCGGCGAGCCTCTGCTGCTGCTCTCCTGCTACGAGCTCGCGCTGCAACTGGCGGAGCAGTACGGCCTGGCGTCGATTGCCTTCCCGTCCATCAGCACCGGCATTTACGGCTATCCCATGGAGCCCGCGGCGCGGATCGCAATCCAGGCGGTGCGGGAATTCGCCGCGCAGGTCACGACGCTGCGCGAAACGATATTCTGCTGCTTTTCCGTCAGGGACCTCGACGTTTACCAGAGGCAGCTAGCGGCATGATCGACGGGGACCGGCTACCGACACTTGCGGCGCCACGTGTGGCGCTGCGCTGGCTGACGGAGGCCGACGTCGGCGCGCTCTACGGGATTTTCTCCAATCCGACGGTCATGCGCTACTGGTCGACTCTGCCGATGTCGGACATTGCGCAGGCGAAAAAACTGGTCGCTGACATCCATGAGGGCTTCCGCGCCCAACGCTTTTTCCAGTGGGGGGTGGTTCGCCTCGAGGACGACCGGATCATCGGCACTAGCACTTTGTTCGCCATCAACGAGTCGCAGGGCCGCGGTGAAGTTGGTTTTGCGCTCGGTCACGAGTACTGGGGTCGTGGCCACATGAATGAGGCGCTGACGGCGCTGGTCGACTTCGCCTTCGGCACGCTCGCAATGCGGAGGCTCGAGGCCGACGTCGACCCGCGCAACGCAGGTTCGCTGCATGCACTTGAACGGCTCGGTTTCCGCCGCGAAGGGCTGTTGCGCGAGCGTTGGAAGGTCAATGGCGAGCTGCAGGACTCCGTGGTCCTGGGTCTCCTGAGTCACGAATGGCGGTTTGAGCCGGCAGAATGACGGACATCCTGATCGTTCCCTTCCGGCGTAAGCTCGCGCCCGCATTCCAGCGGCTGAATCTTGCCTGGATTGAACGGTTGTTTGAGGTCGAAGAGGCCGACCGCAAAGTGCTGGGCGACCCGGAACGCGCGATCCGGCTCTATGAGCGCCTGGGATTCTGTCACGCTGCAGATCCGGGTCCCCCGGAGTACGCGCGGGCCGACGTTTACATGGAGTTGCCAATCGACCGCTCGGGGAGTTAATCAGGAGTCCATATGCACAAGAGCAAGCTGGCTGGATTCATCATCGACTGCAAGACGGACGACCTGAAGTCGGCCGCGGCATTCTGGTCCGCGGCGCTTGGCATGGACACGCGCGAATTGCCGGGCGAAGAGGGCAGGAAGTACGTCAAGCTGATGGATCCGGAAGCTTACCTGGACATCGAGGTGCAACAGGTCGGTCACGAGAGTCGCGTGCACCTCGACATCGAGACGGATGACGTCGAGGCGGAAGTCCGGCGCCTGGAGAAGCTGGGTGCCAGGCGCCTCGAGAAAATCCACAGCTGGTGGGTGATGCAGGCGCCGACCGGACAGAAATTCTGCGTCGTGCGGGTGTACGACAAGGATTTCGCGAAGCGCGCCCGCAACTGGGACTGAGAACAAAGGAGAAATGACGGTGGCAGCATTCATGCAGAGATTCGGCGGGCAAACCTATGCGCTGATGCGCATCGTTTCCGGCTTCCTGTTCATCTGGCACGGGACCAGCAAGCTCTTCGATTTTCCGAAGCCATCGGGTGCACCGGAATGGGTTGTCTACGGTGCTGGCTCGATCGAGCTGATCGGCGGAGCCCTGATCATGATCGGACTGTTCACGCGGTCGGCGGCGTTCATCGCTTCCGGAATGGCGGCGGTAGGGTATTTCATGGTTCACGCCAAGCAGGGCTTCTTGCCGATCATGAATGGCGGCGAGACCATCGCCTTGTACTGCTTCGTGTTCCTCTACATTTCCGCGCACGGAGCAGGGATCTGGAGCGTTGACGGATTGCGCGGCAAGTCGGGCGGCTGAAAGCACGGCCGGTGTTCGTCAAGGTCTGCTGCATCGCGGATCTGGCCGAGGCGCGGCTGGCGGTTTCGGCCGGCGCCGCGGCCATCGGGCTCGTATCCGAGATGCCGAGCGGACCGGGCGTCATTCCCGACGAGCTGATTGCGGAGATAGCCGCGGCCGTCACGCGCCCGACTGAGACATTTCTACTGACCGCGAGGCGCGACGCGGATGGGATTGCCGATCAGCACCGGCGTTGCGGCACGACGGCGCTGCAACTCGTCGACCACGTCCCTGCAACGGAGCTGCGTCGGCTACGCGCTCTGCTTCCCGGCGTGCGCCTGGTGCAGGTCGTGCATGTCGGCGGCGAGGAGTCCGTCGACGAGGCCTGCGCCGTCGCGGGATTGATTGACACGCTGCTGCTCGACTCGGGCAATCCGCTGTTGCCGGTCAAGCAGTTGGGCGGTACGGGACGCGTGCACGACTGGTCGTACAGCCGGCGGATCCGCGAGACTGCGGGCGTGCCGGTACTTCTGGCGGGTGGCCTGCACCCGGGCAACGCCAGGGCGGCGATCGATCTGGTCGCCCCGGCGGGTCTCGATGTATGTAGCGGACTGCGGACCGGCGGACGCCTCGATGCCGGAAAGCTCGCGGCATTCATCGCGGCCATCGGCTGATATGATTGCATTCCCCCGAGTGTTTTCAGGAGACGCGCCATGATCGGATATGTGTGTCTGGGCACGAACGACCTGCCGCGCGCGGCGAAGTACTACGACGCGTTGCTCAAGGAGATTGGTGGAAAACGTTTCATGGAATTTGAGACGTTCATCGCCTGGAGCGCCGGCAAGGACAAGCCGGGACTCGCGCTGACGAAGCCATTCAACGGCAAGCCGGCGACCGTCGGCAATGGCGTGATGGTCGCCTTGGGCGTTGACAGCCCGGCAAAGGTCGATGCCATGTATCGCAAGGCGATCGAGCTTGGCGGCACCGACGAGGGCCCGGCCGGCCCGCGCGGCGACGATTTCTACGCCGGGTATTTTCGCGATCCCGACGGCAACAAGCTGAGTTTCTTCTACATGAAGTGAGCGGAATATTCTCCATCGCGACCGTGGCTGGCTGGGGCGACATGGACGCCAACGGCCACATGTCGAATGTCGCTTACATGAACAAGTGCGTTGATTCGCGCATGAGTTTCTTCACGCAAAACGGCTTCCCGGCAACCGAATTTGCACGACGCCGGATCGGGCCCGTGGTGCACCGCGACGAGATCGATTACTACCGTGAAGTCGCGCTGCTCGAACCGATCACCATCACGCTGGCGCTCGGCGGCTGTGCGGCGGATGGTTCGCGATTCCGGCTGGTCCAGGAAGTATTGCGCGCCGATGGCAAGGTCGCCGCGCGCGTTCGCACCGAAGGCGGGTGGCTCGACCTGGAGGCGCGCAAACTGATTGCGCCGCCGCCGGAGATCATGACGGCCCTGCAGCGCCTGCCGCGCAGCGACGATTTCGAGGAACTGCAATCCAGCCTGCACACATGAAGACCTGGCACGGCGGTTGCCATTGTGGTGCGCTGGGATTCGAGTTCCGCACGGCGCTCGAGCCCGCGGCTTGGTCAGTGCGGGCCTGCCAGTGCTCCTACTGTCGCGCGCAGGGAGGGGTCTACACCTCCGATCCGGCGGGGTCCGTTCAATTCATGCACCAAGAGCCGCAGCTGCTTTCACGCTATCGCTTCGGGCACAAGACGGCTGATTTCATCTTCTGCGGACGATGCGGCGGTTATCTGGGCGCGGTGGCAGACGTGGACGGTGAGACACTCTTCGTGATCAACATTCACGCCCTGGATTCGCAGCCCAACGAATTGTCAGCGGCGCAGCCGAGTTCCTACGACGGCGAATCGAGCAATGCGCGGGATTCACGCCGCGCGGTGCGCTGGACGCCGGTTCTGGATTCCTAGCGCTGCAAAACGTACTCACCCGGCGCATCGCCGAGCGGTGGGTATCCAGCCTCCGGCGCGCCCATCTCGGGCGGCGCCACGCGATTCGCGGACGAATGCGTCCTGAGCCATTCGGCCCAGCTTGGCCACCAGGAACCGGGCAGGGGGGCCGTCGTCTCGAACCATTCGTCCGGGCTTATGGGCGGCTCACCGGTGCGGCGCGTGCGCACGCGATGGCGGCGCTTGGGATGCACCGGCCCGCTGATGATGCCGGCATTGTGGCCGCCGCTGGTCAACAGGAATGTGAATTCCGGCGACCCGGCCAGCTTGTCGAGTTTGTAGACCGATTTCCAGGGCGCGACATGGTCGGTCTCGGTGCCGACGATGAACATCGGCACCTTGATGTCGGCGAGCTGAATGGTCTCGCCCCCGACCTTGAAGCGGCCTTCCGCGAGATCATTGCGAAGGTAAAGGCCGACCAGGTATTCCGTATGCATCTTCCAGGGCATGCGCGTGCCATCCGCGTTCCATGCCATCAGGTCGATCATGCCTTCGCGTTCGCCCTTCAGATAGGACTTCACTGCGGGCTGCCATAGCAAATCGTGCGCTCGCAGCATCGCAAACGCGCCACCCATCTTCGCCGAATCGAGCACGCCCTCCTTGTACATCAGCGCTTCCAGCATCTCGATCTGGGCCGGGCTGATGAAGAGCGACAATTCCCCGGGTTCGCTGAAGTCGGTTTGTCCGGCTAACATGGTTATGTCGCGGATGCGCTTGTCGCCCTTGCGCGCGAGCGCTGCGGCTGCGATCGCGAGCAGTGTGCCGCCGATGCAATAGCCGACCGCGTGAATGCTGCGATCCGGCACGACGGTGGAAACCGCATCGAGTGCGGCATAGACGCCATTCCGCAGATAATCGTCCATGCCGAGTTCTCGGTCCGCCGCGGTCGGGTTCTTCCACGAGATCATGAATACCGTGTGTCCCTGGTCCACGAGCCATGCGACCAGCGAATTCTTCGGCGACAGATCCAGGATGTAGTACTTCATGATCCAGGCCGGCACGATCAGGAGCGGCTCGGCCTGAACGTCTGGCGTGGTGGGCGAGTACTGAATCAACTCGATCAGATCGTTACGGTAGATGACCTGGCCTGCGGTGACCGCTACCGTCTGGCCGACGCGAAACTCCTCGGCGCCAGGCGCCTCGCCGCCGCGCAGGGTCCGATCGAGATCATCGAGGAAATGCTTATAACCGCGGGCCAGATTCTGGCCGCGCTCGGCCACGGTCTTCTGCAGCACTTCGGGGTTCGTCAGCGGATTGTTGGTTGGCGACATCGTCTCGGCGACCTGGCGCGCCGCAAATTCCACGAGCTTGGCATTGCGTGGCTCCACACCCGGGACCGCGCGCGCCGACTGCTCCAGCAGCGCCATGCCACTCTGGAAGGCCTGCGCGTAGACATTGAACGGATATTGCTGCCAGGCGGGACTCGCGAACCGCCGATCGCCGTTTTCACTGGGTGCGAGCGGCTTGCCCTGCACTGCTTCCGCATGGAAGCGCCAGAGATCCATGGCCTGCTTCAGTGCATTTTGCTGGAGCTCCGCCTGCTTTTCAGGTGAGCGGGAGAGATTCAGCCACCAGTCCCAGAACGCCGTGCCGTAGTCCTGCGGCGCAATGCCGCCGGTCGCTTTGCCGAGCATGGCGCGGAATTCGCGATCGGCCGCGTTGATTTTGTCGTCGTCTTTCGTCATGCAGGGATTATAGGGTGCCGGCAACCGTCAGAGCGTGTCCTTGATCGCAAGAGCGGGATCGGCAAGACGGGCTGGGTCGGGCTTCACGTGTTCGCCGATCAGCTTGCGCGCGGCCATGAAATCCTTGATGTGATTGACAGCGTCGAGCGCGATCAACTCGCCATCGCGCAGGTAGCAGCAACTGAAGGCGCGGTCGGCGGGGTCGCCGCGCAGTACGACCGAGTCGTAACCCTGGCACAGACCCACGATTTGCAGCTTGAGTTCGTACTGGTCGGACCAGAACCACGGCGTCTTGTCGTGGACCAACGCGCGGCCGCAGATGTTCGCCGCTGCCGTGCGTGCCTGCTCGAAGGCATTGTCCACGGACTCGAGTCTGATGCGGCGACCGTAACGCGGGCTCGGGTGGCTGCAACAATCACCGATCGCGTAGATATCCGGGTCGCTGCTGCGGCAGTGCTCATCCACCGCGATGCCGTCCTCGCAACGAATCCCCGCGGCGCTAGCAAGCTCCGTGTTTGGCACCAGCCCGATGCCTGCCAAAACCAAATCGGCCGACACGCGTGTGCCATCAGTGCACTCGACCACGGCTACATGACCATCGCCCAGCAGGGCGCTGACCCGCTTGCCGATCAGTATCGTGACGCCATGGGCCACGTGCTCTCCGGCATAGAAGCGGCTCATCTCCGGCGCGACCACGCGGCTCATCACCCGATCCATCATTTCGATGACCGTGACCTCGAGTCCCAGCTTCCGAAAGGTCGCGGCGCACTCGAGGCCGATGTAACCGGCGCCGACGATCACCGCGCGTTTTCCGGGTGCGGCCTGCGCGCGGATCGCATTGACGTCCGCCATCGTGCGCAGCACGTGTACACCGGTCAATCCGGCGCCCGGTACCGGTAAGGCCCTGGCGTGGCCGCCGACCGCCAGCACCAGTTTGTCGTAGGCGAGCCGGCTGCCATCGGCGAGCTTGAGATCACGCGCGCTGGTGTCGATCGTTGCGACTGAGTTGCCGAGCAGCAGTTCGCAGCGAATGCTTTCGTAGAAGGCCGCGTGGCGGATCGGCAGGCGATCGGCCTCCATCTCACCGGCGAGGAATTTCTTGGAGAGGGGTGGACGTTGATAGGGGAGTAGCGGCTCTTCGCCGACCAGCACCAGCCGCCCGGCGAAATGCTCGTGGCGCAGGCTGTCCACAACCTGCGCGGCAGCGTGGCCGCCTCCGACGACGATGATCGTATCCTGCATGCGCTTCTGCCCCGGACTCCTGCGCCACTCTATACTGACGGACTGCGGCGCGGCAGGGAGGGGGCATGGCGGAGCGGACTGCCAGGACAAAGATTCAGAATGCCGGGCTGGTGCTGGGTCTTGCGGCACTTGTGGTCACGCTGATCAGCGAGGCGCCGGCAGGACTGCCGCCCGCGGCGTGGACGGTTGCCGGTGTACTGGCACTGATGGCGCTTTGGTGGTCGACCGAGGCCCTGCCCCTCGCGGTGACAGCGCTGATGCCGCTTGCGGTTTTGCCGCTGCTCGACGCCGTGAAGGCGGAAACACTGGCCGGCGGCTACGGCAATACCACGCTGTTCCTGATACTCGGCGGCTTCCTGCTGGCGCTCGCGATGGAGCGCTCGGAATTGCACCGCCGAATCGCCTACAACATTGTCGTCCACGCGGGCGGCCACCCGCAGGGGCTCGTGCTCGGCATGATGTGCGCGACCGGCTTTGTCAGCATGTGGGTTTCGAACACATCGACGTCGCTCATGATGCTGCCGGTCGCGATGTCGATTGCGGCGATCGTCGCGCCGGATCCCGCCGTGGATGATCGCAATGCGCACAATTTCTCGGCGGCCATTGTTCTCTGCGTCGCCTATTCGGCGACCATCGGCGGCCTGGGAACGCTGATAGGCACACCGACCAACGCACTCGTGGTCGGCTTCATGAAGCAGAACTACGGAATCACGGTCAGCTTCGCCCAGTGGCTGACGTTTGGATTGCCAGTTGTTCTCCTGCTGATGCCGATCGCCTGGCTCGTCCTGGTGCGCGTGGTTTTCCCCTTCAAGCTCGGATCCCAGGTCACGGCCGGCGCGGCATTGCGCAGCGCGCTCGTGGCATTGGGCCCGATGTCCCGCGCCGAGCGGCGTGTGACAGCCATCCTTCTGTTGACGGCCGGCGCATGGATCCTGAGTCCGCTGTTGAAATTATTGCCCGGGCTCGTCGGGCTGAATGACACGACCATCGCATTGGTCGCCGGGATTTCGCTCTTCCTCGTGCCGAATGGCGGGGAGCAGGGCGGAGCGCTCCTCGATGGCATGGATCTCAAGCGTGTGCCCTGGCCAGTACTGCTTCTGTTCGGCGGTGGGCTCGCGCTCGCGGCTGCGATCCAGGACAGCGGGCTTTCGGAATTCATCGGGGAGGCACTGACCGGGCTCGCGACCCTGCCGCTCATCGCCCTGATCGCCGCGATCGTCACGCTGATCGTGTTCTGGACCGAGGTCAATTCGAATGTGGCGACCGCCGCGACCTTCATGCCGATACTCGCGGCAATAGCGGCGGGCACCCACTACCCGGTGTTGCAGCTCGTGGCTCCTGCGGTCATGGCCTCGTCCTGCGGTTTCATGCTGCCGGCCGGCACGCCGCCAAACGCCATCGTATTCGGCACCGGCCGCCTGAAGATGAGCGAAATGCTGCGGGCGGGATGGCGGATCAACATCGCGGCGATCGTCATCGTGACCATCGTCACGTACATCGCGCTGTAGATAATGTCTCCGTCAGCGGTCGACGACAGCGCCGTACTTGCTGCGCGCCGCATCGATCGTCAGGCAGGTCAGGCGCGGCGGGCCGCCGCCATGCATTTCCGACTGCGGCCAGGCCAGCTCCCACAGCCGGCCGTCCTCGGGATCCCGGTACAGCTCATCCCAGCCGGATGGGTCGGCGGTGAGTTGCACGAGATGGTTGCTGATCAGCCACTCAATCCTCTCGCAAGCGGGATCGGCGACGATAGCTTCCCGCCTCAGCTTCCAGGTGCCAACGAAGTCCGTTTCGTGACCGGCGGGCTTCATCTGTAATTCAGTCTGCATAAGCCACGACAATGTCGCTGAAACCGTCGCGTCGGTCGAGACCGGAGTCAATTTGCCCCCAGACATACCGATACGGTGGTTTGCCGAGTTCCGCCTGCAACCATTCGTCATGCAGAACCTGGCGCTTCTGCTCGGCCGCATCCGACCATCTGTTTGTGTCGTCAGATGGCAGTCGGATCATTATGGATAGCCGGAACAGGCGTTCGTTCTTGAATATCGCATTGCATGCGATTCCCGTCTCCGGACTGAAGTTGTAGGTGATCCAGGGCCCGTTGACAACAACCTCTTTCGCCGATTCGCCGATCCTGCTTCGCAGGAACGCCTGCCTGTCCATGTGCCGCCTCATCGTGTCATCGGAAAACGTGACCGAGCCGTCGATGATTTGGATCTTCATCTCATGGTCCAAATGGAAAATCGGCGATGCGGCGCACGGTGCTTGCGAACGACGGCACGACGATCTGTGGCAGCCATCCGGCGCCGTACTGCAAATTGGCGATCGCCAGGCCCATGGCCGCAGGAGTGTCCTCCATGACCTCATAGGCAGCAACACGGGAGCGAAAGCCATAATCCGGATGAAACCGGACCTGCAAGCCTCCAAATAAACTTGCGGCACTTTCCCCGGACCGCCGCAACGCACTCGCGGTCGTGTAGAAGGCGCTCTGGCCCGGATAGCCGCCGAAAATGATGGTGCCTTTCTTCAACATGATGTCCCTGAAGCGATCGACGCCTGGATAATTCCTTGTTCCTTGAAAAGTCCTTGCGATCTTGCTCGGAGCTGCCGCAGCGATCTCGCTGCCGCCCCTGCGGATAATGCCAGCGGCACCACCAGCAAAATATCCAACGTTGCCGAGTGTAGCTCCATTGCGCCCGGCCGTAGAATCCGGCACCTCGAACCACTCGAAATCCTGGTTCGAGTCGAACAGCCAGGTGACCGGCGCGGAGTTGAAGGCGAGATTTCCAATCCGTGCGGCGGCACCCTGCAGGAAGTCGACGGTCGCGCTTTGCGACAGGGTCGAATCCACCTGCGTGCCGGCAGTCAGCACGACGTTCGCGGGGGAAACGAGCCGGCCCTGCTGCATCGCGCAGGTCAGTGCGTTGCTCTCCTGGCCGCAGGGGTCGCGCTCAGAGGCGGATTCCACCTGGGGGCTGTAGCCGCCAAAATAGCGCACGACGTCGGCCCAGCGCGTACCGATTACCGTGACCCGCGCGCAGCGGCCATTCGGCGTTTCCATGCAGGGTGTCTCCGGATCAAAGCCGCTTGGATCGATGAAGCTCGGCGGATTGTTCAACACATAGGCGTAGCGATTGAGACTCTGCCCGGAAAACGGCTCCGGTACGTACGGATCTGCGCTGATTAAGCGTCCGATGCGCGGATCGTAGACCCGGCCATTCATGTGGATCAGATCCAGATTGTCGAGCTGCTCGTGCCCGGTGTAACCGTCACGCGTATTTGCAGCGATCGCGGCGAGATTCGGGGCGCTTGGTGCACCGCTCCAGTTCGTACCGCGGCGGGCACCGAAAGCGCCAAAACTTTCCGCCAGCAGAATGTTGCCGCTCGCGTCGAGCAGCTTGTCGGTGCTGCCCTGGTGATCGTGGGTCAGGTAGCGTGTCGCCGCCGGCGTTCCGTTGTTGTATCGCAGGTGCAGCGCAGCCGTGCCGGTGGGAGCAAGGACGTAATGCCGCCAGGTCGTCACGCCTGCGCGCGTCACCTTTTCCATCAACTCGCCGGCGTAGATCGTCGTCTCGATCGTGCCGGCGTGGCTTGCCAGCTGCTTCCAGCGATTGCCCGCAGGACCGTGCCAGAACTGGCTGCTGTTACCGTTCGCGCTCGTGATTGTGTTCGGCAGGTTGTCGGTGGTCCAGCTGATGGACGCGCCGCCGCGGTTCGTCATGTTGCCGTTCGCGTCGTAGCCGTAGGTCTGCCCGCCGGCGGAGGTGACGGCGTGCTTTTTGCTTGCGTGATAGTCAAAGCAGGGAGCGGTCGTCGGGCAGACGTCCGATTTCCACCGGATGTTTCCAGTCTGGTCGTAGCTCAAGTCCAGGTTGATCGCGCCATTCCGCCGTGAATCGTCAAGCCGGTCGAGTGCGTCGTACCGAAATTCCTCGGTCAGGCCCTGCTTCAGGTCCGCGCGCCGGATCAGGTTGTCATTCGCGTCCCAGGCATAGGCGAGATCCTGGATCGTGCTGCCGCCGACACTGCCCTGGCGGTAATCCATGACGCCGCTGACCGGATGAAAGCCGGTGATGACGCGGATCGCCGCGCCCAGTGTCTCGTCAATGACGTTGCCTGCCGCGTCCTGCGTGTTGAGCCGCCAGAATGAAGTGGCGGGCGCATTGGCATCCTTGATCCGCACGAGTTGCCTGGATTCGTACTCGTAGCCGAGCTTGAAGCGGCTGCCCGCGCCTGTGCCCGGATAGGTCAGTGAATCGAGCAGGCCCTGGCCGTTGTACGCGAAATCGTAGCGATAGCTCGCATCGGAGGTAATGGTGCGTGCTGCGGGCCGACCGTAGGAGTCATAGGCCAGGCTTTCCGAGTACCCAGGCCCCGTGATGGCGGCGAGCCGGCCGACGTTGCGCATCACGGAAGACGCGCCCCAGGTCCAACTGCTCGCGCCCTCAGGTGCGCTGCGGCCGGTCGGCCGGCCGAGCTGGTCGTAGGTGAAAGTCGTGACCTGCGACTTCGCATCCCGCATCGAAAGGATCTCGCCGAGGGCGTTTTGCGTGTAAGTCCATGCGCCCAGATCCATGTCGGTCTGCGCGAGTTTCATGCCGCGCGCGTTGTAACTGATCGTCCCGAGGCTGTTGTTCAGCGCATCGCGAACCTGCAGCAGTCGTCCGAAGGCATCGTATTCATATCGTGTGTTGCCACCCGCAGCATCGCCGACCCGCAGGAGGCTGCCCCAGGCGCTGCGCGTCTCGTTCGTGACACGTCCCAGTGGATCGGTCTGGGTGACGACATGCCCGTCATAGCGCCAGCCGGCTGACCGATCTGCAACGCCACCCGGCGAGCGCAGCGACGCGGCTGCGAGCCGGTCGAGCGAGTCGTAATCGAACTGCCAGTAGCCGCCGGGTGTCCCACCGGCCCAGAACGGAAGGTATTGCCGAATCACCCTGCCACGCGCATCGGCGTCGGCGGCGATGACGGTCATGCCGCCGCCTGGCTGGCGCATGGAGGAGCGAAAAGCGCGCCCGAGCAGGTCGACATCGATGATGGTTGTGCCTTGGGTGACGCCAACGCTGTCCTTCTCCTGCTGCGTGAGCTGATAGCGCGTGCGCGAATCGCAACCGCTGAGGCAGGCAGTGCGCGCCCATTGCGTGGTGGTCTGGTCTGGCCGTGTTTCCTGCGTGGGCCGCCCAAAGGCGTCGTAGGCCCAGCTCACCGTCAGTGCGTTAGGGTCGGTCATCGCCGTTGGCAGGCCGAGCCCCTGGTTCCAGGCCAAGGTGGTCGTCTGGGAGAGCGGGTCAGTCATGCTGACCGGCAATTGCCCACGACTGCCCCAATTGAGATTCATCGTGCGAGCGCTCATGCCGATACCCGTGACGGAACGGCTCGCGAGATTGCCAAAGCTGTCGTAGGCGAGGCCGAAGCTCACCTGCCACTGGCTGTTGCCGGGTTCCAGGCGCTGCTGCGTGGGCCGGCAATTCAAGCCGTCCCAGCTCTGACTGAAGCTGCGAGTGATCGCCGCGCCTCCAGTCAGCGTATGGCTTGCCGTGAGTTGCATGCCCTGTGGCCGCCCCAGGCACCAGTTCGTCGTGTCGTTGAGAACAGATGTCTGAAGTGTCCGCAGGCTGCTCGATGAACTGGCGTTGTTACCGCCCGCGATCTCGGTGACTGTGGTCGTCTCGTCGGTCACCAGGCCAGACGTCGCATCGATCGCATCGACAACGCGTGTCGTCGTTGCAATCTGGGCGCCGCCGTAGGTGCCGCCAACCTCGTACTGCCGTTGAACCGTCGACGACGCATACGGGAAGCGGCGCAAGGCGACGCCGCTGCCCAGCGCCAGCGTCGACCAGGCATGAGTTGTCTCGCTGACCGGGGCGCCGGAACCCTGACGCACGACGACCATCGCAGGCAGTCCGGTGTAGGGGAAGTCCTGGCGTCGTGTTTCCTCGACGCGTGTTTCAATGCCTAGCGTCGTGTCCACGCTCGCGCGTTTCGTAAAACCGAGGATGCCGCGTCCCAGCAGGTGCCGGCGCAGGCCTTGGTAGCTGTAGCGTGTCGCCGTCACAGACCCGAGCGCGGTGCCGTCCGTCATGTCCAATTCGGATACGACGTACGCGGACGACTGCTGGTCCTGCTCGGGATAGATGGCGCCGGTCCCGCGCGTGTAGACACTGGCATCGGTCAACGGGCGATAGGCAAAAGTCGCGGTGACGCCGAAGCCGTCCGTCGCAGAAAGCAGAATATCGGGCTTGGGGCCATTGCGTAACCGCCGATAGAGCACACTGCCACTCCGAGTGACGAGGTCTGTCAGTCCGTCCCCGTTGGCGTCAAAGGCGAGTGCCATGTTGGCGCCGTTGGTTGCAATTCCCGTATCTACCGCCGGCGCAAGCGAATCGCCGTTCGAGAGGACAACCGACCAGTTTCTCGTGCCTGAGAGCAGCAGGTCGTCCCGGCCGTCGTTGTTCCAGTCGTACGCGATGTTTTGCGCCCCGCCGCCTCCCGGAGCCGGCGCAGCCAGCTCCGGGCCCGACCAGGGCACGCTGCAGCCGCTGACTCGCAGGCGCAACGCGCCGGTATGATTGGTGTAGGCCAGATCCGTGCAGCCGTCGCCGTTGATGTCGGCGGGCCCGACGCCCGAGAACGAGCCCTCGAAATAATCGGTCGCGGCCGTAGTCGCGGAGATACGCGCGATCGTGTAGTTCTCGTTCATCACCAGGTCTTCGCCGCCGTCGCCGTCGAGATCGATGTGCTGGCCGGGACGACCGAAGAAATCGCCGCCTTGCGGCGTGTCATATGCGAGCGCCGTCGCCTGCTCGTAGAGCGTCACCGGATTAGCGGAGAATCCGCCGCCCGGCAGCGCGTAGCGCACCTGCACGATGAGGCTGTTGCCGGTGTAGGCGTAGATCTCGGACCAGGCGAGATCACCGAGTCCGTCACCATTCATGTCCACGCCGCGGTAGTCCACGATCTGTGGTCCAGGCGAGATGGGGATCGTGATCGGCGCGCTGAAGCCGGCCGCACTACCAGGGATGACGGTCCACTGTCGTGCCGCGGAAAGCATCAGGAGATCGGCGATACCATCGCCGTTGTGGTCGAAGGGAACCCCGATGCCGTAGGGAGTGGCGATTTTCGTCGCGATTTCCGCGCCGAACGTGTTTCCCGCAAGGCCTAGCCGGTAGCGCAATGTCACGGATGCCGTCGGCGAGTTGAACGGACGGCCGGCCCAGATGTAATCTCCGCGGCCGTCGCCATTGATATCGGCCATTGTCCAGAGCCGGTTTTCGGGCAGTGACGTCGGGCCAGGAATCCCTGCCCAAATGCTTGATTCGGCTCCGGACCCGGGCATGCCGTCTTGCCAGCTGAAGTTCGTCGCGGCGAAGCAGTCGCTGCCACCCGCGCCGCATTCCTGGATCGACGCCAGCCGGCTGCGCCCACCGGTGGACAGCGCCGGCTCGTAGCTGAGGTCGTAGCGCCGCAGGATCGCGCCGTTGTAGAGCACATCGATCCGATCGAGACGTACGACCTGGCGGATGCGCGTGCCGGCGACATAGGCGACATCCACCTCGTTGCTCGGACGGTTTTCATAGACGAAGGAAATCTGGTGCGACGCTGTGACGCCGGCGTTTGGATTCGAGTTGTAGCGGATCGCCGCGATCCGGAAACTGCCGTTTGCCGTGTCTTCAAAGTATTCGAAGTCAACGACGTTGCCTGAACGGTCGCGAATGCGGTTCAGCGCCCAGATCCGACCTGCGTTCGCTGGATTCACGATGCGGGCGCCGTCGATGCGCGAATCCACCGTCGCACCGTACTCGAGCACGCGGCCGTCGGGTGCTTCCAGCACGAAGTACTGCGGCCCGCTGCCGGATCCCGCATACGAGCGGATGCGCGCGAAGGACTCGATCTCGGTGTGGTACTCGGCGCCCGTGCCGCCATAGGCGACACCGTTCGTGACGACGAGTCGCTGGCCGTCCAGGCAGAAGCGATCCGCAGCAGTCTGGGTGACGGGAGAAGCGATACCATCCTGCACAATGGTTCGTGGGCAACGCGCAATCTGCGACAGACCGCCGATGTTCCAGCCGATGCCGAGCAGGCCGACGACGCTGCGGTGCCGGTATTCGAGCGACAAGGCAGGCGTCATTCCGTTGGTGCCAGGCGGCAGGTTCAGCGGAATTGAATAGACCGCCTCGCCGTCCGGCGAAACGGTGGCCGCGCCGGGCGTCCGGCCGACGGCCGCGTCCGCGAAATCGGCAGTCAGCACGAAGACAATCAGGAGCAGGGCGCCGATGAAGCAACGCGTGATGGGCAGTTCCATTGCCAGGCCTCCAATGCGCGCCTGGAATCCTTCCGGGCGTCGGGGCCAAACTAGCGGCACGCGATCCGGCGGGCTCGCCGGTTATTTGCGCCGAAGCGGCTCTTATCGGCATAGAATCCGCATCCCGTACCGCGGGTAGCCCATCTATTCGCAGGAGCCAGGAATGAAACTCGTCACCGCCATCATCAAGCCCTTCAAACTCGACGACGTGCGCGCCGCGCTGTCCGAGATCGGCATCTCGGGCATGACCGTCACCGAGGTGAAAGGTTTCGGCCGCCAGCGCGGCCACACCGAGCTCTATCGCGGAGCGGAGTACGTCGTGGATTTCGTGCCGAAGACGCGTGTCGAGGTCGCGGTGCGCGCCGATCTCGTCGATCAGGTCACTGAGGCCATCATCGGCGCCGCCCGCACCGGCAAGGTCGGCGACGGCAAGATCTTCGTGACCGATATCGAGCGCGTGCTCAGGATCCGCACCAGCGAAACCGATGAGGCAGCGCTTTGAAGGAAGTGCCGGCGGCGGAGACCCTGGAAGCCGCGGTTGCCAAGATCGCGCTCGGTGGCGCGCACCGCCACGTTTTCTTTTGCACGCATGGCGACTGCGCGCCGAAAGAGATCGGCGACGCCTCGTGGAAGTATCTCAAGCGCCGGCTGCGCGAAGTCGGCCTCGCGGACGCGGAGGGCGGCGTACTGCGTACACGCGCCGATTGCCTGCGCATCTGCCGCGAGGGGCCGATCATGGTGGTCTACCCTGAGGGCACCTGGTACAAGCGCGCCACGCCCGAGAACATCGAGCGCATCATCCAGGAACACCTGATCGGCGGCCGGCCGGTCGCAGAGCTTAGCTTCGCCAGCAACCCACTTGGTGCCGGGTCGTAGGTTCGTAGTTGTATGCCGTGCGCCCGCCCGGCAGATGGAAACGTCTGATTGACAACGCTCCAAATTCGCCGAAAATGGAGCGCATGAAAACCATCTCGCGGATAGTCGAGTTTCGGGTGCGTCAGGCGCTGGAACGGCAGAAATCCGTACTGTTGCTCGGACCGCGTCAGACCGGCAAGACGACGTTGGTAGAGATGCTGAAGCCCGACCTGCTGTTGAACTTCCTGCGGCCGGAAGTGCGGCAACGTTACGAGCGCGCGCCGCATCTGCTCGGTGCGGAAGTGGAGGCACTCGCGCCGAGGACGCGCGGAAGCCGGCCGTTGGTCGCCCTCGACGAAGTGCAGCGCGTGCCCGAGTTGGTGAACGTCGTGCAGGACCTGGTGGACCGGCGGCTGGCGCGCTTCGTTCTCACCGGTTCGTCCGCGCGCAAATTGCGGCGCGGCGGCGGCGTTAACCTATTGCCGGGCCGGCTGCTGCCGCTGCGGTTGGATCCGCTGTCTTTGGCCGAGCGCGTCCCGACCACACTGGAGGAGGCGCTCAAGTACGGCAGTTTGCCCGGCATCGCGCTTGCGGCCAGTGATGCGGAGCGCGAAGAGGATTTGCGAGCCTACACAACATTGTATCTGGAGGAGGAAGTGCGGGCCGAAGCACTGGTACGCAATCTCGGGAGGTTCTCGCGTTTCCTGCAATTGGCGGCACTCGAAGCCGGCAACATCAGCCACTTTCGCGGCATCGCCCAGGAACTCGGTGTGCCCCACACCACGGTCGCCGGCTACTACGAGATCCTGGAGGATTGTCTGATCGCCGAGCGGATCGAGGCGTTGTCAGAGAGTCGCACGCGCAAGAAGCTCACCAAATCGCCTCGCTATCTGTTCTTCGACCTCGGAGTGCGCCGGGCCGCCGCCGAGGAAGGCCGGCGGCTGTCACCGCGCGTGCTCGGCGCGCTGTTCGAGCAGTTCGTGGGGCTGGAACTGCTGCGCGCCTCGCGGCAGGCCGTGGGCGAGCTGCGGCTAAGGTTCTGGCGCGACCCCGACGGCCCGGAAGTGGATTGGATCGTGGAGGCCGAAGACCGCTGGTTGCCGGTGGAGGTGAAATGGAGCGATGCGCCCGCCGAGCGGGACACGCGTCATCTCCGGACGTTTTTGTCCGAGTACCCAAAGGCGCGCGAAGGAGTGGTGGTCTGTCGGACGCCGCGGCGGTTCAAACTGGCCCCCAATATCACCGCTGTTCCCTGGCAGGAGATTCCGCGGTTAGCGGAGAGCCTGACGTGAGCTGAAAGGACACTTGCCAAAGGTGTCAGCGGCGATCTGATCGTGTGGCGCGCGAACCGTTCACTGGAGATCTCAGTCGGGTCACATGGGAAGTCCAAGGTCTGATTCCCACCAGCTTGGGGCCACGTGAAAATTCTGCGACCTCGGTGTCATGAGCGGCCTGCGCACGCAGCCAATAACCGTTGGACAGACCGAAGAAATGGCAGAGCCGCAGGTCAGTGTCAGCCGTGATCACGCGCTTTCCAGCCACGATGTCACTAATCCGCTGGGCCGGAACGCCGATTTCCTTGGCCAGGCGATACCGACTAATGCCCAGTGGCTTCAGGAACTCCTCAAAAAAGAAGCTCGCCGGGGGTAACAGGCTTGAGTTTGCTCATATGTCCTTCTTTACGCACACGATACTTCGGTGCGCGGGCCGGGCGGCAGTGAAGAACTACGGGTGGGTGACGGACTGAATGGCGCGCAAACGTGGCCCAATGCTGGCTTCAGCGGTTTTTAGATCATGGTCGGCCTGGAGATTGACCCAGTATTGTGGCGACTGGTTAAATGCCCGTCCAAACAGCAGAGCCAGTTCAGCCGTCACCGGACGCGCGCCCTTGATCACGTGGGAAATCCGCATCGGCGACACCCCGATGGCGCGCGCGAACGCCGCCTGGGAGAGGCCCAGCTCCTCCAGCGTTTCCGCCAGAAACTCACCGGGATGAATGGCAGGCAAGCGCTTTTTGGTCATCATGTTGTCTCCTCAGTGGTAATCCACGATCTCTACGTCAAATGCATCGCCATCCTTGAAGCGGAAGCACACCCGCCACTGGTTATTGATGCGCATGCTCCACCGACCGGCACGATCTCCTTGCAACTTCTCCAGCCGGTTGGAAGGCGGCAGTCGTAAATCCTCGATTCGGACAGCTGCATTCAACTGAAGAAGCCGCATGGCCGCGCGCTTTCGAATCTCCGGCGGCATTCGGCGGGATTTCCCCGCAGTGTAGAAGCGCTCCGTTTCGCTGCCGGCGAAGGTCTGAATCACGGGACGTATAAACATTCTGTTTATGACTGTCAAGTGCTCTTCGATCTGGGAATCGGTCTTGCTGTAGCCTGGTTACTGGATGACGTCCATCGGCGCTTCCCAATCGTGTCGACGGTGATCGGTCGCGCAGGCTGGAGCATCGCTGCTAGAGTTAGCCAATGCCACGCGCAATCCACATACATCAATACGGCGGCCCCGAAGTCCTGAGCTTCGAGGAAGTCGCGACCGGTTCGCCAAAGCCGAAGCAACTGCGCATCCGTCAGACTGCCATTGGCGTCAATTTCATCGATACCTATCACCGCACGGGCCTCTATCCCATGAAGCTGCCGAGCGGCCTCGGTGTCGAGGCGGCGGGCGTCGTGATGGAGGCGGGCAGCAAGGTGCAGGGCGTAGCAGCCGGCGATCGTGTGGCCTATGTCGACAGCACGCCGGGGTCGTATGCCGAGGAGCGCGTGATCGACGCGAGCCGCGTCGTGAAACTGCCCGACGGTATCTCCGACCAGCAGGCCGCGGCATTGATGCTGAAAGGCCTGACGGCCTGGTTCCTGCTGCGGCGTTGTTATCGCGTGCGAAAGAATGATCCGATCGTGCTGCATTCCGCGACCGGCGGTGTTGGCCTGATTGCGCTGCAATGGGCGACAGCGCTCGGCGCCAAGGTGATCGCGGTCGTCGGCAGCGATGAGAAAGCGGCGCTCGCGCGCGAGCACGGCGCTGCTGAAGTGATCGTCAGCTCGCGCGAGGACCTGGTCGCGCGCGTGCGTTTGATAACAAGAAAGCGTGGCGTGCCGGTCGTCTATGACGGTGTCGGCAAGGACACATTCTTCACCTCGCTCGACTGCCTCAAGCCACGCGGCCTGATGGTCAGCTACGGCAATGCCTCGGGCCCGGTACCGCCATTTTCGCCGCTGGAGCTTGCGAAACGAGGTTCGCTATTCCTGACACGGCCAGTACTCTTTCATTACATCGCGAAGGCAGCAGACCGCGCACGCGGCGCGCGCGAGCTGTTTGAAGTCGTTGCGAGTGGAAAAGTTAAGGTGGTTGTCGGCCAGACATATTCGTTATCAAATGCGGCGCAGGCACACCGCGATCTGGAAGCGCGCCGCACGACCGGCAGCACCGTTCTATTAGGTGCCGGGTCGCAGGTTCGCACAGGTTCGTCATAAATCATAAATGGTGCCGGGTCGTACTTTCGTAGTTGTTGCCATGAACAACTACGAAAGTACGACCCGGCACCTAAGGCCCCTGCGACCCGGCACCTAGTAAGCTCGCGCGGATGCCGGCCTCGGCGGTGGGATAGCGTGGCCTGAATCCGAGCTCCTGGCGCAGGCGCGAGGTATCCACGCGGCGCGATTCGCCGAGGAAAGACAGCGCGACGCTGGACTTGAGGGCCTGGAGTTGAGTCAGCGGCAGTTGCGGTGGCACGGGCAGGCCCGTGAGCTTGGCGACGAGTCCGAGAAATGCGGTGCTCGTCGTATGGTCGCCGTCGCCGACGTTGTAAATGCGATTTCGTGCCGCTGGTTTCAGTAGCGCCGCAACGCAGATGTCGGCCAGGTCCTCCACATGTATCCGATTGCCCGGCCCGGCCTGGGATTCGGCGAGCGTCGGTTCGCCACGTTGCAGGTGCTCGAGCGGCAACCGACCGGGGCCATAAATGCCCGGTACGCGCAGGATCGCCCACTCGACCTTGCGTGGCTCACACCAGGCACGCAACGCCGTCTCAGCCGCGAGCCGGCGCCGCGCTCTGTCGGTCGCAGGGGCGGGCGGCGTGTCTTCGGTCACCGTCGCGCCACCGGCATCGCCGTAGACGCCGGTCGTGCTGATATAGACGATGCGGCCAGGATTCGCGGGCAATGCCGCAAGGAACCGCTCGATCCGCGGGTCAGTCGTCCCGGGAGCAGGTGGCGGCACCAGATAGATCACATCGAATGGCGCGGAAAACTCGGGTGCGCTCGCCTTGCGGGTGAGGCCGATGACCGTTCCCCGCGTCGCAAGCCGTTCGGCCACGCGCGCGCCGGTGTAGCCGGCGCCGGCGACGACGAATGTTCGCGGGTGTTTGTCGGGTGATTGCGTCGCCGTCATCTCTCTTCCGCATCAGACCGGGAAACCGCAGGCCCGGCCCCTTCATAATAGCGGCGTGAAGGTCAGGCTGCTGCCGACGGGTCGGGAGTTCCAGGCGCGGAGCGATGAGCCCGTGCTATCGGGCGCATTGCGTGAACACCTGAACCTGCCGCACAGCTGCAAGGGCGGCACCTGCGGCACCTGCCGGGTGCGCGTGATCAAGGGCAGCTTCGCGTATCCGCATGGCCGCCCGCTCGGCATCACCGCAGAGGAGGAGGCCGATGGCCATGCACTGATCTGCCAGGCGCGGGCGCTCGAGGACCTCGAGATCGAGATCCGCGACCTACGGCATGTCTCGGACGTCGAGATCAAGAGCCTTCCGACCCGCATCGAGCAGATGCGCCTGCTCGCACCGGACGTCATGGGAATGTGGCTGCGCCTGCCCGCGATCGAGTCATTCTCCTGGCAATGCGGCCAGTACGTGGACGTCATGCTCGCGGGCGAGCGCCGCCGCAGCTTCTCACTGGCGAACCCACCACATGATTCGGCCCTGCTCGAGTTGCATGTGCGCCGCGCGCCCGGTGGCGCCTTCAGCGAGCAGGTTTTCAGGACGCTGAGAGCAGGCTCGCTGTTGCGTATCGAAGGCCCGCTGGGGCAATTCATCTACCGCCCCGGCGAACGGCCGTTGCTGCTGGTCGGTGGAGGCACCGGCTACGCGCCGCTCAAGGCGATGATCCGCCAGGTGCTGGAAACCGAGGGCAGGCGCGATGTCACGCTGTTCTGGGGCGCGCGCAGCGCGGCTGATCTCTATGAAGACACATGGCTGCGCGAACTTGCGACGAAGCACGCCCGCTTTCGCTACACCTCCGTGCTCTCGGACCAGCCAGCAACCGCGCCGCACGAATCCGGATTGGTGCATGAGGCAGTGGTCCGCAGGATCGCCGGCCTCGCCGGATTCGACATCTACGCTGCCGGCCCACCGGCAATGATCGACGCCGTGCGCGCAGCGCTCCCTGTCCAGGGCGCCGACCCCGAGCGCATCTACATCGATTCCTTCGACTACGCGCGCGGCTGACTTGGTGCCGGGTCGCAGGTTCGCAGGTTCATAGTTACAGCTCGCAGCAACTGCGAACCTGCGACCCGGCACCAAGTCGCAGGTTCCCTAAAACTTGTAGCCCAGCGATGTACTGAGGCTGTAATCGAGTGAGTCGGCTGTGACATCTGGCGGCCTGTTGTCGTAAGCGCCGCTGAACGACAGGTCGATGTACAGGTCGTTCACGATTTCGTGGCGCAGCGAGATGTATGCAGTGCCTCGGTAGCGGCCGGATTCGGTCAGGCTGGGAAAGACCTGCAGCCTGGAGGTGAGCGTCGTCTCCGGATTATTGAACCGGAATACTTTCCATTGAAGGCCGAGTATGGCCTCGACACTCTGCTGGTCATCAACGGAACCGACGGCCCACTCCTGGGTAGTAGCGAGGCCCACGAATGCGGCAAGTTCCGTGTCCGGCTTGCGGATCCAATACCGCCCGCTTCCCGCACCCAGCAACAAGCGGCCCTCGATGCCCTGCTCTTCATTGCTTTCGAATGAACTCAGCAGAAGCCAGAAGTTGTCCCTGGGCCGCAGGAACTCGTTGGTGAAGGAGAGTAAATAGTCGTTCTGCGTGCCGAAGTCAGACGTCGTGGTCGAAGTGGCATTGCCGTTAAGGTCTGCGATGTAGCGTTCCGACCGGTACTCCGTGTCGAAGCCAAAGGTCAGGTTAGTGACCTCGCTCGACTTGGACTGGTCGAAACCGAATGACACTGATCCGTTCAGCCGCTCGATGAAACCGGCCTCCAGTTGGTCGAGCATCGCCACTTCCGCGACCGGCAGATCCATGGTCCCGGCGCTGTCGGCGATTGCGATGTGACCCGTTTCGGGCACCGCTGCCATGCCACCGCTGTAGCGCTTGTTGGCATTCGTTTCGATGAAGAAGGTGTACGGGCTGTCGATCCGTGCGACGTCGAGCCACTCGATCTGGACGGTTCCGAGGCTGTCGGTCTTGACCGTGAGCTGGCCGTACCGGAGTTCGATGATCTCACCGGTGATGTGGTCCCCGTTCACGAGCGTGATGACGTCGCTCTTCTCGCGGGCGATTGCGGCTGTGGACATGGTCAGTGTGGCCGCCGCCGCGGCTGACAAGATCAGGCGGTGCATGGCTGGCGTCATGATTGCGGGCTCCGTCGCAGGTCGGAATGCAGTTATCGAACAATAGCCCGGCGCTATCCGGGCTCATTTCGCCGGCGGATTGGGGAAATTCGAGAACATATCCGCCACAACCTTGTCGATCGCCGGACCCGGATTGCGAATCGACTCGTCCTTCACCCGCCCCTCGGCGAGGCCCTGCCATACGAGGGCATTCTTCTTCGCATCGACCAGGTCAATGCTGAGCGTCCCCGCCTTGTAATCGACAGTCTGGACGTCATACGGGTAGCCGCCCCAGGCGCCGTACATGCCGCCGCGGTATCCGTAATAGCCGACCCCCGTGCTCATCGAGGGTGTGGAGCGGATTTCCTGCTTGTTCACCATGCTCACGTTAAAATTCACGAGCAGATCGGGCTGCTGCTCGCTGTACCCGTATCCATGCTGTTCCAGTTGCGTGCGCGTTGCCTGCTTCAGCCGGCTGGTTACGATGGTCGAATAATGGGCGCGGTCCGTTGCGACCTGATCGAAGAAACCGAATGTCTTATAGGTCGACATGTCGGCACCCGGATCCCTGTCGACGCGGATTGCCGGACCCGTCTCGCAGCCCGACAGCAGAACCATGGACAGTGCAGCGACGCGAAGCCCGAGGACATTGCGCATGGAAACTCCAATAAGAATGAGGGAATGACGGAGCCAGTTTCTGGCGCCAAAATAGCACAGGGATCGCCAGGCGGGAGGCCATTCAGGCCGCCAAAAGGCCCATTTAGGGACACTATTGGCTCTCCCCTCAGGAGGAAGTGCTAACATATGAACTGGTGGCGATGCGAATCTACATCGCAAATTTTTCGTCGTGGGAGCCAGTTTATGAATCGCACTATCCGGGGCACTTGCAAGCGGAACCGCAATCTACTGTTCACCGCGTGCGGCGCGACACTGATGTGTGCGGGGGCGCCCGCAGCGCAGGCAGCAGAGGAACTCAACCTGATCCAGGAGAGGGGGCAGGTTTCGCTCGGCACCTTCTTCAACGGTAACGACATCAAGATCAGCGTGGATGGGGCGGCCGGCGAACAGGGAACCACCGTCAACTGGGGCAATTCCTTCGGCAGGGGCGAGGAGACGCGCTTCCGCCTGGATGGCCTCTGGCGCTTCAACGACCGCCACCACCTGCGGATGATGTACACCGACTTCTCAACATCGACGACCAGAACTAGCAGCCGGGATATCGAGTGGCAAGGTGACCTGATCCCCGTCGATTCGACGATCAAGGGCGGCCTCAGTTTCCAAATCATCGAAGCGGCTTACGAGTACGCATTCATGCACTCGGACAAGTTTGAGCTGACCGGCAGCGCCGGCCTGCACTACGCCACTTTCGGCGCATCTCTCAAAGCAGACGTTACTACGCCGGGTGGCGGCGGCACGGTGGCGCTCGGTGGAAAGGCGTCGGTGGATCTCCCGCTACCGGTGTTTGGCGCGCACGGCATGTGGCGGATGGGCCAGAACTTCTATCTCGATGCACAAGCCCAGTTCTTCTTCTTGACCGTTGACGAATACGGCGGCGACATCATCAACTATCGAGCGGCGTTCATCTGGCAGCCGAAGCGGGCCTTCGGAGTCGGGGTCGGTTACGATTCCTTCAAGATCAAAGTGGACGTGAACAAGACGAATTTCACCGGCAATTTGGACTGGACTTATAGTGGACCGCAAGCCTTCCTGAACTTCGCGTTCTGAGGGCGTCCGCCGGAGCTGATCCCGGCCAATAGTCGAATGCAGAGGCCACGATCATGAGAACCGAGCACAGGCACGGCGACCGCGCGGCCGTGCGCCATTTCCCTGGATTCGCCGCGACGAAGCTTGGCGTGTGTCTCGCGGCAGCGGCGGTGTTTGCCGGCTGCGCACACCTGGGCCCCAAGTCCGTGGCCGTGGATCGCTTCGATTACAGCACGGCGATCGCCGATTCATGGAAGCAGCAGACGCTGCTGAACATCGTCAAGCTGCGCTACATGGACCTGCCGGTGTTCGTGGACGTGGCGTCCATCGTCGCCGGGTATTCGCTGCAGACCGGGGTCACCGTTGGCGGCGTGGGGTCATCCAGCGGCGCGATACAGGGTAACTACGGATCGGTTGGCGGACAGGCCATCTACACCGATCGGCCCACCATCACCTACGTGCCGATGACCGGGGAAAAATTCCTCCGTGGATTGATCACGCCGATCGATCCGAAGAACATTTTCTTCATGCTCCAGTCGGGTTACGCGGCGGACTTCATCCTGGCGCTGACCGTCGAGTCGCTCAACGGGGTGCGCAATCGCTCGCTGTCGGGTGGCTTGGCACGGGCGGCGGACCCGGAATTCGTACGTGCGTTGCAGTTGTTGCGCGAAGTACAAGGCGCTGGTGCCTTCGGGATGCGCGTGGAAGAAGACAAGGTGAAGGGCGCAACCGGGGTGGTGTTCTTCCGGCGGGAAGATGTATCGGCTGAGGTCCTGGAAAAGGCGGCCGAGGTCCGGCGCTTGCTCAGGATGCCCGTGGATCAGCAGCGGTTCACGCTCACCTATTCGCCAGGGCGCGGAGCGGAAAACGAACTGGCCGTGAACAGCCGCTCGATGCTGCAGATCATGACAGCGTTCGCCAGCTATCTGGAGGCGCCCGAGGAGCACCTGAAGGACCACACGGTGGTGCCCGCCTTTGAAAACGTTTCCACGGATGACAGCCAGCAGGCGGTGCGGATTCGCAGCGGCAAGGACAAGCCGGCGGCCGCATTTGCCGCCGTGCACTACCGCGATTACTGGTTCTGGGTTGACGACAATGACTGGCGAACCAAGCGCGCGATGACGGCAATCATGTTCTTCTTCACGCTGGCGGATACCGGGAGCAATGACAAGCTGCCGTTGATCACCATCCCGGCGCAGTAATCGCGCGGGTAATCGGGGTCAGACTGCGATTTTGCGTGGTCGGCCCGCGGTGCCGGGACGCACGGACCGATCCAGGATGGCTTCGATCTGGTCCTTGAAACGATCATTGCCGAGCACCATGCAGCTCTCGGTTTCCTGGCGAATTTTGTCGGTCGCGTCAGTGCTGATGCTTGATTGGACCATGCTGCGATAGGCTTCGCATCGCGCGGCGGGGTTATGTCCGAGCGCATCGTAGGTTGGATGCGGCGTGATCAGCGGATCGGCAAGTCCCAGCGCGTTGTGTCGGTAACTGGAGTGCTCGTATTGACCGGGATCTGTGACCATCATGGCTCGCACCGGATTCAGTTCGATGTAGCGCTGGCATGCGAGGAAATATGTGTCAGCCTGGACCAGGCACGCCTTGTAGCGGCCTTCCCACAGCGTTCCCGTGCGCTGGTAGGTTTGATTGATGTAGCGCACGTAACGGCGTCCCAGGGACTGCATGAGCCTTGAGAGCGATGCATCCGCTGCCGGCGTGACGAGTAGATGGACGTGGTTGGTCATCAGCACATAGGCGTGAATGTTGCACGCGTGAGTGGTGGCAGCGCTCCGCAGGCATTCCTTATATATCCGATAGTCACCTGCCGTATAGAAAGTCGGCTGGCGATCGTTGCCGCGTTGCACGAGGTGCTGCGGCAGGCCGGGGATCCGATAACGTGGCTGGCGTGGCACGCTGACACTCGCGCTTGCGGGCGCGGTCACGCGACCGCATCGTTAAGCTAGCGAACGGCGAGCCTGCTGTCTCTCCGCAAAAATCGCAGTCTGACCCCGATTCTAGTATTTCACCGTGTACTTTTTTGCCTCGAGACAGGCGCCGAAGGCCTTTTGGAAAGCAGCGATTGTCTGGGCTGAGGCCTGATCGGCCGCCTGAGTCTGCTGAGCCGCTTGCTGGGCACTCTGTTCCTGCGCTTTCCGCGCCCTGTTGCGTCCGGCGACTACGCCAGCCGCCGCACCCCAGGCCGCACCGCTGCTCGCATCGTTGTTTGCAATTTCACCGATGACGGCGCCTGCAGCGGCTCCCCTCACCGCGCCTTTCGCCCCGGCACCCTGGGTGGCTTGCTGAGTCTGCTGCTGCTGTTGGGCCGCCGCCTGTTTCTGCTGGTCGGCCTGCTGGGCGGCCTGGAATGGGTCGCTGCCGGTGTTGGTCACAGCCCAGTTGTAGCATTCGGTCTCGTCTATTGATTGCTGCTCAGGCTTCTGGCCGGCGCCGGGGAAAGCGTAGACATTCAGGGTAGCCGCAAGTGTTTTCTGTCCCGTCGGTGCGCTGACGGGCGGAGTTTGGGCGAACACAGTGGAAAAGGCGGCTGCCGCGGCGATGAAGGCAAGGGCTGTCGGGATTCGCATAGCTTGTGTCCTGTCGAACGATTACGTGCGCGTTCGGGCTTACGGTGTCGGTGTGCAGGCGGCAAACACGCTGACCGTGATGCCATCCAGCACGACAGCCATTGAGGCGAGCCCGGTTTCCTCGACGATCACCATGCTGAAGGCGCGGGCGTTCTCCGTGCCCTGGATGTATATCTGGTCCTGGTCGCGTGTCAGATAGGTGATCGGCGAACTTCGTTGCTCGGCGCTGGACGCTGGCGTGCTGAGCGTCTTCTTGACAAGGTCGAACTGGAGGAATGACGGCATGTTCCACTGCCACGGCGGACCGGACTTGCATTCGCCGCGCCCATAACAACGCGTGACCTGCGATGCGGCGCACAGAAACCGCTGGGCTCCGGTGAGGTCATCGGCCTGTGCGATGACTGGAATCATCACCGTCAACACGGCAGCGACTCTGCGAATGGCGTGGTTCATGGGGAGTTGATCCTATTGCAGGCTGGGCGGCGATAAACATTATCGTCGCCGCTGGGTGGTCGTGGCAAGGAAATGCGACATGGCGATGTCGGGGCCAGGCATGGGTGTGGCGTTCTCGGCTTCGAATTCATTCAGACATCGCAGCTGCGAGAGGTGCGCCATCCAGTCATAGTCATGCGCGTCGAGCGGGCGCTTCAGCAGCAGGCGGGCCTCAGTGTTATGAGCGAACCACGACACCCTTATCCTGAGATGGTCCTTGTCAAGGGTAATGACGAGGACGGAGGCGTTCGCAAGATGAAACAGGTAGTCCGAAAAATCGCAGGAATAGGCGTTGCCGGCATATCCGCCGCGTCGCTGGGCTTGATAATTGGACTGGGGAAGCCTTCAGGCGCAAACGCCGATGAGAACGACACCAGGAGCCTCTTCAAGGTCATTTCCGACTACCTCGCGGCGCAGAAGGCCATATCGTTCGCATACGATGCCGGCCTTGAGATCGTCATCGTGGATCAGCAGAAACTTATATTGGCGAATTCAGGTACGGTGACTCTCAACCGGCCCGACAAGATCCGCTCCGCGCGCGCCGGCGGATTTGCCGATGTCGAGATGGTTTTTGACGGAAAGATGCTGACACTGGTCGACAAGAACGCGAACCTCTACGTCCAGGTCGACATTCCCGCGCAATCGACAATCTGGTCGACGAGTTGAAGGACAAATGCAACCGGCCCCTCCCGGCCGAAGACCTGCTGATGTCCAATGCGTACGATCAACTGATGCCTGATGTGGTCGACGTGAAGGACCTGGGCAGCGGTGTGATTGGCGGCGTTGAATGCGATCACCTGGCGTTTCGAACCGAGGAAGTCGATTGGCAGATTTGGATCGCGCAAGGGAGTCGTCCGTATCCTTGCCGATGTGTCATCACATCCAAGCTCATTGCCGGTGGACCGCAGTACAGCATCCAGGTGAGGGACTGGAAGACCGGAGACAAGGTCGCAGCAGACGATTTCAGATTCCAGAATTCAACGAACGCCAAGAAAGTGGACTTGAAAGATCTTCGCGATAGTGATGATTTGCCGAGTAACTTTCGGATCGGAGGCGCCCAATGACCGTGTTGAAGAAATTTGGCTACTCAGTGCTGGTCAGTATCATCGTGCTTTGTGGGCTCGAAGTTGGAGAGCAGCTTTCGATCCCTGGCATACACAGCTTCATTTCAACTGCCGAAGCAGTAGTTGGGCGTCCCCTCACGCCGGCGAGCGTTGCCGGGGTGGCGCGGCGTTCGGTGCGGCGCTGCGCAGTTGGCGTAACTGTCTGTTAGGGTTCGTAACATCTTTCTGTTGATCGTGTCCCTGGACGTAGGGTACGAGTCGTGAGTCTGTGACTTTTCATATGTGCCCCTTCCGCGAAGAGCCACTGCGGGCAGTACTACCTTGACCGGCCGTTACGATCCGGACGGCAAATATGTCGCCCGCGGCCTCATTCACTTCTTCGGATAGAGCAAGGTCACACCCAGCCGGACACCCCACTCCGGACCGTTCTCCGGCGCTTCGGCGTAGTAGCGCAGCCCGCCCGTGAGCTGCAGCAGTTGCGTGCCCCATTTCGTGACCTGGCTCATGGTCAGGTTCACAGGTATCGTCCACTGATCTGAGTTCCAGTCGTAGGTGCTCTCGGTGTTGAGGGCAATCGTCAAGCCGCTCGGATACCCCTTCGAGATGAACGGCTGCATGAAGCTCGTGCTGATGTCCGGAAGCCGGTCGGCGCCCGCAACGCGTTCGATGTGGTTGACAAGCGCGCCAACGGTCCACCCGTTCTGCTGCTTGAGCACCAGGAACGACGGCCCCATGCCCCACTGGTCGGCGCCCAGGAGGTCATCCGTCGCGGTCGGCAGCAAGAAGACCGGGCCGGCGCCCCAGATCAGGCCGCCCTTCGTCGGCTCCTTGGGCGAGAAGAAGAAGGTGGGCGTCATGTCGCCCAGGCCGACCACCGAACCCGAGCCGGGGAAGATGTCGTCAACCCCGATGATCGGCGTGATGATCCTGCTGATCAGGTTCCACTTCTCGCTGATCGAGGTCGGGATCACTGGCTGGATGTTCAGAACCACCCGTTCGCCGGCGTCGTCGGGACCGAGGTTCATGTCGGCATTGAACTGCATCGGGAAGCTGATCAGGGCAGCCACCGGGTTGGACAGCTTCTTGGCCAGCTCCGCGGCGTCCTGCCCCGAGGCCGGCAACGCGAAGGTGGCAACGGCGAGCGCGAGGAGGGTCAGGCCTGTTTTCATGGATGTGTCCGGGATCGAGAGCTGCTTCCGCGTGAGGTCCATGGTCAGGAGCGGATAGAAGTAAGTGTGGGCATCCTACGGCCTTCCGGACGCATGGCGCAATGGCCGCATGAGCGGGGAAATCCGCGTCGCAACGCGGTGCAGCTGGCTTGCCCTTTGGCAGGCGGAGCATGTCGCTGCGCGCCTCAGGGCCGCCCATCAGGGGCTTGAAGTGCGGCTCCTGCCGATGGTCACCGAAGGCGACCGGATCGTGGACCGCGCGCTCGCAAGCGCCGGTGGCAAGGGTCTGTTCATCAAGGAACTCGAGACGGCCATCCTCGCGGGCCAGGCAGATATCGCCGTGCATTCGATGAAGGACGTGCCCGCGGCGCTCCCCGACGGAATGGCCATCACGGCCGTACTCGAACGCGCGGATCCGCGTGATGCTTTCGTTTCCAGGCTCCATGCGAAATTCGCCGAACTGCCAATGGGCGCCTGCGTCGGCACCTCGAGCCTGCGCAAAATGGACGAGGGCGAGTTCGCCCTCGTGTTGATCGGCATCGGTCTGTCGTCACTGCGGCTGGGCACAATCGAGCACCGGCGTGACCTCAAGGCCATGCGGGAGCAATATCCCGGCATGCCGCGGTCCATGTCGGCGATGATCGCGGTACTCATTGCCGTGCTGGGCCTGGCCGCCTTGCTGGCCGTGATCTTCCGCAGCTAGGTACAATTGCATGGGGAGTCCGCCGCCCAGTCCGCCCGAGCGAAGAGGATTCATGGAAAGCATCAAAAGTCACGAGTCGCAAATCATGGGAGAAGTTGGACAAGGCCAGCAATTCTCGCTGCTCGGCGGTCCGCTGCATCGGCTTGGCTGCCGGCTCGGTCTCGTCCGCGAACGGACCAACACCGTCAAACTCGGGCTGATGCTGGGCATTTTGCCTTGGGCCGTCCTGTTATCGCTCGCACTCATCGACGGCCTCGGCGACGAGTTCTTCTCGATAAGGGTCATCGGTGCGCACGTCAGGCTGCTCGTGCTCATTCCGCTGTTGTTCGTGTGCGAATCAGTGCTGCATCCGCGGATGGCGACCTTTGTGGATTGGACCCTGCGTTCGCGAGCGGTAGCCGCCAGTTCACTGCCGGCCCTCGAGACCGAAGTCGTGCGTATCGGCCGCTGGAAGGATTCCTGGCTGCTGGAGTTGTTGTGCCTGGCAGCAGCCGTCATGGTGCAACCGTTGGCAGAACAAACGGGCGCGATGGGCTTCACGGCGACCCATGACCCAGCGCACGTCATCGCGGGCGAGAGCCTGGCTGCGTGGTGGTGGTGGCATGTCTGCCTGCCACTCGCCCGCTTTCTCCTCCTGCGCTGGTTTGCGCGGCTGGCTCTCTGGTCGTATTTCCTGTGGCGCGTGTCACGGATGGAACTGAACCTGTTGGCCCATCACCCGGACGGCGCTGGCGGCCTGGGAGGCCTGGAAACCGTGCACCGCTATTTCATGCCAATGATCGTGGCGTTATCGGCAGTCGTGTCTGCGTCAATCGCGGAGGAGATTACCGCGGGCACGATGGTGTTCGAGGAGGTCTATCACGTCTTGCCGTTGACGCTCGTCATCGTGATGGTTCTGTTCCTTGGGCCGGTGCTCGTGTTCACGCCCAAGCTCCAGGCCGCCCGCCTGGAGGGCAACAGAAACTTCAGGAACTTTGCAGCTCGCTACGTGAAGGAGTTCGACAGCAAGTGGCTTGGCCCGGCCACCTCCGACGAGCCTCTGCTGGGTACGCCCGATATACAGTCACTCGCGGATCTGGCGAACAGCGCAAGTACGGTACGAGAAATGCGCGTCATCGCCGTAAGCCACCGCATCCTGAAGTCTTACGCAATGAGCGTCGTGTTGCCGTTTCTCCCGCTACTGCTGCTCAAGTATCCGGTCGCAGAGCTTGCTGCGATGCTGCTCAAAAGGTTATCGGGCCTCTAGGTCAGGCCATTTCATCAGTCCCCGCGTTGCTACCAGCGGAATGTAGCGCCGATCATTGGACCGTTCGTGGTCAGGTCTTCGAGATTGCCGCCCTTGAACTGGTAGTCGAGGTAGCGCAACATGGCGCGGAGTTCACCCCACTGGAATGCGTAGGTGAGGCCAACGGCGCCTTGCCAGGTGAGGTCGGAATCGCCGGTGCCGACGTCTGAGCGCGGGTGACTCAGTCACCCTGGATGAATACGTGCCGGGCAATGTCTATCTCGCGGGCGGACGCATCAATCTTGATGATCGTGTCGGCGGCAGGCGGGCCTCAGTGTTATGAGCGAACCACGACACCCTTATCCTGAGTTGGTCTTAGTCAAGGGTAATGACGAGGACGGAGGCGTTCGCAAGATGAAACAGCTAGTCAGAAAAATCGCAGGAATATCCCTTGCCGGCATATCCGCCGCGTCGCTGGCCTTGATACTTGGACTGGGAACGCCCTCAGGCGCAAACGCCGATGAGAAAGACGCCAGGAGCCTCGTCAAGGCCATGTCCGACTACCTCGCGGCGCAGAAGGCCATATCGTTCGCATACGATGCCGACCTTGAGATCGTCACCAAGGATCAGCAGAAACTCGCGCTGGCGAGTTCAGGAACGGTGACTCTCAACCGGCCCGACAAGATCCGTTCCACGCGCGCCGGCGGATTTGCCGATGTCGAGATGGTTTTTGACGGAAAGACGCTGACACTGTTCGGCAAGAACGCGAACCTCTATGTCCAGACCGACGTCCCCGGCACAATCGACCATCTGGTCGACGAGTTGAAGGAGAAATACAACCGGCCCCTCCCGGCCGCAGACCTGTTGATGTCCAATGCGTACGATCAGCTGATGCCTGATGTGGTCGACGTGAAGGATCTGGGCAGCGGTGTGATCGGCGGCGTTGAATGCGATCACCTGGCGTTTCGAACCGAGGAAGTCGATTGGCAGATTTGGATCGCGCAAGGGAGCCGTCCGTATCCTTGCCGATATGTCATCACATCCAAGCTCATTGCCGGTGGACCGCAGTACAGCATTCAGGTGCGGGACTGGAAGACTGGAGACAAGGTCGCAGCAGGCGATTTCAGTTTCCAGAATTCAACAAACGCCAAAAAAGTGGATTTGAAAGATCTTCGCGATACTGATGATTTGCCGAGTAACTTTCGGATCGGAGGCGCCCAATGACCGTGTTGAAGAAATTTGGCTTCTCAGTGCTGGTCAGTATCGTCGTGCTCTGTGGGCTCGAAGTTGGAGAGCGGCTGCCGATCGCTGGCGTACACAGCTTCATTTCAACTGCCGAAGCTGTGGTTGGGCGACCACTCACGCCGGTGAGCGTTGCCGGGGTGGCACGGCGTTCGGTGCGGCGCTGCGCAGCTGGCGTAACTGTCTGCTAGGGTTCGTGACTTCTTTCTTCTGCTGCTTCGCAGAGGAGTGGACCTAACCCGCTTCCGATGTTCTATCCACTAGCATCCCCCGTGCGTCAAGGGGATACATGCGGGATTGATTTATCCCGTGAATTTCCCTTCGGTTAATTCTCTGCCGTCTAGTTGGACACGGCCATCTTTACCTCGATCTCTTGCTTGGCCGCGTCCGCCTCCGCCTTCACGGCGGCGCCGACCGGTTTCACGTCCACGGTGACCTTGAGGATCTTGCCCGTGAAGGCGTTGTCGCGTTCCTTATAGTCCGTCGTAACCGGTGTGGCGTCGTCCACGCCCACAGCCGCAGTCTCGTCAGCCGAGAAGATTCCGAATTGCGTGCGTTCGATCCGGCCACTGGCGACCTTCTCGCCGTTGACGAGGAGGGTGGCGGTTCCGCCCTTGCCGATTCCGCCGCCGTCGTAGTCGAAGTTCATGCGGATGGTCGCCTTGCCCGCCGCCAGCGCGTTCGGGGCTGCGACTTTGTATTCCTGAAGCCCGACGAAGTTGTAGCTATAGGCTGGCTTCCCGTCCTTGAGATAAAGACTCCAGCCGCCGAACCGCCCGCCTTGGGCCAGGATCACGCCATCCGCGCCGCCCTCGGGAATCTCCACATCCGCCGTGATCGAGAGCGATCGGTTCTTGATGTTGATGAAGACGTTTTCACTCATCGAGTCCATGCCCGGCGAGAGCGTGAGCGAGGTGCGATCGCCCATCAGGTCAGGTCGTCCCGCCGATGACGCGACGATGCGTTCGAGCAAGCGGTCATCAATGGGCAAGACGCGATACTTGCTCGCGTCTTTCATGAAGATGCCCTGCAGCTCCTTGAGCTTCGCGGGATTGGCCGCGGCCAGATCGTTCGCCAGGCTGAAGTCCTTGGTCGTGTCGTAGAGCTCCCAGGGGTCATCCTGCAGCTTCTGGCGGGGCAATTTCTCCCATGGTGCCCGGTGGATGGTGCCGGCAAACCAGCCGTCGTGGTAAACGGCACGGTTGCCGAAGATCTCGAAATACTGGGTCGTGTGCGTGCTCTTCGCGTCGGGCTTATCGAAGCTGTAAAGCATGCTCACGCCTTCGATGGGCGACTGGACGGTGCCGTTGACGCTCTTGGGTTCGGGCAGGTTCGCTGCTTCGAGCACGGTGGGGGCCACGTCAATGACATGGTGCCACTGCGAGCGCACCTGGTTGGCGGCGTGGATGCGCTTGGGCCATGAGACGATCATGCCGTTGCGGGTGCCGCCGTAATTGGAAGGGATCTGCTTGGTCCACATGAACGGCGTATCGCCCGCGACGGCCCAGCCCGCGGCCATGTGGGGATAGGTGGAAGGCCCGCCCCACTCATCGTAGTGCTTGAGCATGTCCTGCACGGTCTCTTGGACGCCGTTGAAGTAGGTCATCTCGCTGAACATCCCGCTCATGCCGCCTTCGGCGCTGCTCCCGTTGTCGCCCAGGATGTAGAAGATCAGGGTGTTGTCGAGCTGGCCGGTCTCGCCGATGGCATCGAACAGGCGGCCGATCTCATGGTCAGCGTATTCACCGAAAGCGGAATACACCTCCATTTGGCGGGCAAAGAGCTTCTGCTCGTCGGCGCTCAGCTTGTTCCAGTCTTTGATCGCTTGCGGTTTGTTGGCCAGTTTGGTGCCCTTTGGCACCACCCCCAGCGCGATCTGGCGGGCGAGCGTCTCATCGCGCAGCTTGTCCCAGCCGCCGTCGAAGCGGCCCTTGTTCTTGGCGATCCATTCCTGCGGCACATGATGCGGCGCGTGGGTAGCACCCGGCGCGAAGTAGATGAAGAACGGCTTTTCCGGCGTGAGCGCCTTCTGGAACTTCATCCAGGAGATCGCCTGATCGGTCATGTCGGTCATGAAGTTGTAGCCAGCGTAGTGCGGCGTGGGGACTCGGGCCATGCCGTCATAAAGCGTGGGATTCCACTGGTCGGTCTCGCCGCCGAAGAAACCATAGAACTTGTCGAAACCCGAACGCGTGGGCCAGCGGTCGGTCGGCCCGGAGGGGCTGACCTCCCATGGCGCAGTCTCGTGGTTCTTGCCAAAGAAGGCGGTGCTGTAACCGTTCAGGCGCACCATCTCGGCGAGCGGCGCGACGTTGTTGGGCCGCTGCCCCGTGTTGCCCGAAAACCCCGTGGCCGTCTCCGTGATGCTGCCCATGTTGTTCGTGTGGTGGTTGCGGCCCGAGAGCAGCGCCGTCCGCGTGGGCGAGCAGAGTGCCGTGGTGTGAAACTGGTTGTAGCGCAATCCCAGGCTGGCGAGGCGGTCGGCAGTGGGCATGCGCACCGGCCCGCCGAAGGCGCTCGGCATTCCAAAACCCATGTCGTCCACGAGCACGATGAGCACGTTCGGCGCGCCTGCGGGTGCCTTGATCTCGAAACGCGGCGGAGCCTTGGCATCACGCGCATCGAGCACTGTGCTGCGTGGGTAATCTGGCTCCGCAATAGGGAGGGTCGTTCGGTCGAGTTTCCCGTCAATGGTCTGTGCCAGGGCTTGCTGGATGAGAGCCGCGCCCAGCACGAGGCTGAGGGCCGTGAGTATCGTATTTGATTTCATGGGGCTTCTTCTCTTGGCCTGATTGAATTGGTTATAGCAATTCGACAATGTCAATTAGCTTCCACGTCCCGTTGTTGGCCTGCGGCTTGTCCACCAGCGCTTGGCCGATGGCCAGAGCGGGCAGCGACCCGACTGGTTTCATTGCAGTTCCCGACGATTATCATCCCATGCTTATGGTGCGCGGCCCAGAACGCAGTTGCCAGGAATCTGCAGGTCACGGTAGGCGGACCCGAGCAATTCCACGCGTGGTGTGACGAAAGCGTGCCGATTCATCCCTCGCGCTGCTACCAGCGGAATGTGGCCCCGATCATCGGGCCGTTCGTGGTCAAATCCTCGAGATTGCCGCCCTTGAACTGGTAGTCGAGGTAGCGCCACATGGCGCCGAGTTCACCCCACTGGAAAGCGTAGGTGAGGCCAACGGCGCCCTGCCAGGTAAGGTCGGAATCACCGGTGCCAACGTCGAGATAGACCGGCACGGACCACTTTCCGTCCTGGCCCAGGTGGAACGCGCCCTTGACGCCGACGACAGCGTCCCAGTTGTTCCCGCTGGCCTCGGCATTGCCCGAACGGCCGGCAGCAGGAATTCCCCCAAGATCACCCGTGATTTCCCAATCCACGATCTGCTTGATGTCGAGGTAGCGCATGCCGCCGAGCAGGTCCATGGTGAAAGCTGGCCCGGCAGCCACCCGGTACTCTCCGGCCAAGGTCCAGATCAGGGACTCCATGTCGAGACGGATGCTCGCGGTGGAACTGGCAGGGAGCCCGATGTCGCCGATGGTGAAGTCGCGGGTGCTCGACGCCTTGTCGCCGATGTCCATGTATACGACATCGGTGAACACCCCCCAGCGGCCATTGTGCGCATCGAAAGCTCCCATGAACGTCATGTTGAGGTTTTCGATGATCGTGTTGGCGTCAATTGCGAGTTCGGCGCTGCTCCCCGAGACCGGAAACTGCACCTTGGCAGAGATGGTCGGCAGGTAGGCATACACCGTCGCACTGAATTGCCAGGGCCCGGCCTCCGAAACAGCCGGCGATGCCTGCGCAGCGGCCAGACACGGCATCAACGACGCGGTTGATAGAAAGAGGACCCTGGCGATGTTCATGACCTTACTTCGCTAAGGGAATTTCGCTCGCCATCACAAGCTTGGCGAGAATGTCGAGCTTGTTGTCGATCTGGTAGAAGCGGGCCACTTTGGTCGATGGCAGCACTTTTTCAAATCGACTGACGTACGACTTGCGCGTCTTCAGGAGGTCCTGCTCGTAAGCGAAGTGATCCGCCAGCAGCTTCTTGGCCTGTGCGTCGGTGAGCGTGTCGCGCTCTGCCGCGTAGTCGGTGACGACCTTCACGAGCTGGTTGTTGATCTTCAGGACGGCCAGACGATACTCGTTATAAACGGGCCAGAAGGCCGTCGCTTCCTGTTCCGTCAAGATCATCGCATCGGTGACGATGGCCTTACGCTCGACCTGGACCATGCTACGGACCATTTCGATCTCGGCGGCCATGTCGGCGAATTTCTCGTTGACCTGGGCGGCTGCTCCCTGATGCCAGGCCAGGCCGACGAGCAGTGCGGGGATGAATGCGAAACGGACTTTCATGAAACAACTCCTGATCGGTGATTAAAGATTCGCGTATGTGAGATAATTGTACTGATTTTAGCAATCAAAGCATCTACTTATGCAGATCAAATTATCCAGGCTCATCGGGCGCTTTGTCATGGCCCTGATGGCACTTTCCGTATTGCCGATTGGCGCTTTCGCCACCCCGGTCGAGGCCGGCATCGCGACTGCGGCAGGCAAGCGGCCGCGCATCGGCCTTGTGCTATCCGGCGGCGGTGCCAAGGGTGGGGCCCATGTGGGAGTACTTAAGGTTCTCGAGGAACTGCGCGTGCCCGTTGATTGCATTGCGGGCACCAGCATGGGTGCCCTGATCGGCGCCGGTTACGCATCAGGACAGCCGGCGGCGGAGCTCGAGAGCTTCGTAAATGGCATCGACTGGTCGCAGGTGGTCGGCGGCGCGGGTCGTCGAGAGCTGCAGCCCATCGAGCAGAAGCGGATGGAAGCCGCCGCGAGCACGCCAATCGAGCTCGGATTCCAGCAGGGCAGTATCGTTACGCCAGGTGGGCTGACCAACTCCAGTGGTATCGATAACTTGCTGAGGACCTACGTCGCCCGGTCGCGCATGGTCGCTGATTTTGACCAACTGCCCATACCCTTCCGGGCCGTGGCGACCGACATGGTCAGCGGCAAGATGGTCGTGATGGATCATGGCGATCTCGCGACCGCGATGCGGGCCAGCATGGCGATTGCCGGGGCCTTTTCTCCGGTCGTGCAAAACGGGTATGTCCTCTCGGATGGCGGCATGGTCCGCAACATCCCCGTCGACGTCGCACGGGACACCTGCGCCGAGATGGTGATCGTCGTGGACCTGGTCGAGTCTCCGACTCCGCCGGAAAAACTGGTGCAGGCGACGCAACTGCTGAAGCGCAGCATGGGCGTGATGATCAAGGCCAACGAAACCGTCTCACTGGCGTCACTGAACGAGCGGGACATACTCATCAGCGTCCCGATGGGAGACATCACGACCAGCGATTTCGATCGCGTGCCGGAGACGATTCCGCTCGGCGAGGCGGCTGCGCGGGTGGCTGCCGATCGCCTTGCCGCATACAGCGTGCCGGAAGCGGAATACACGGCATGGCGGCAGAGCGTGACTACCCACCAGGGTGTCGAGGCGCGGGTTGCCAGCGTCCAGTTCGAAGGTCTTGAGCGGGTCAACCCTGAGTACCTGCGGACCATGACGACGATTCAGCCCGGCGATACCGTCAATATCGACGCCGTCAGCGCGGACGCGCTGCGCATGTCGGCGCTCGAGGATCTCGACTCGGCCCCCTACCGGCTCGAGGGCGACCCCGGCAACGCTACGCTGACTTGGCTGCCGGAAGAAGTATCCATCGGGCGGGATGTCCTGCGCCCCAGCTTCGGCATGTATGCAGACGGCGGCGGTGACCTGAAGTTCCTGCTCGGCGTTCAGCACGTACGTCACTGGTTGAACGACCGTGGAGGACAGTGGCGCAACAACCTCCGGGTCGGCAATGAAACACTGATTTCGACGAGCCTGTACCAGCCATTCGATGTCGGGCAGCGGTACTTTGTCGAACCGGAGCTCCTTGCCAACCGGTCCATCGAGGATCTCTATATCGACGGCAGTAACGTCGCCACCTACCGTTTCGTCGATATAGGAGGGCGCGTCGATCTTGGATGGAACCTGAACCAGAACGCCCAGATGCGGCTCGGTTACTGGAACGAGGACCGTCGGATCAAAGTGCAGACCGGCCTTGGATTATTGCCAGAGGCAGATTTTCGGGATGCCGGGCTGGCGTTCTCGGCCAGATACGATTCCCGGGATAAAGCCGCATTTGCGACCAGTGGTCTCGTTGCGGCGGTCGAGTACCAGCGATCGGACGACTCGCTCGGGGCCGATCGCAACTGGGATTTCGTCGAGGCGGGACTGCGCAAGGCCTTGCGGGTCCGCAAGGACCTCGCGTGGATCAGCGTCGCCGGCGGGACCGATCTCGGCGATAAGCTGCCAGGTGACCGCGCATTCTCGCTCGGTGGCCCGAATACGCTGCCGGCTTATCAGTACGATGAGCTGCGGGTGGGAAGCTACTGGCTCGTCGACGCCAGTTTCCTCTGGCACCTCAAGGATTTCTCGCGGGTAAATGGCCAGGCGATCTACGCCGGTCTCGGCTTGCAGGCTGCCGGGCTCTATGATCGCGTGGATCTCGTGAAGGACGACGAAGTCTACGGCCTGTCCGCCTATCTGTCCGGCCCGACGCCTATCGGCACGATCAAGCTGGGAGTCGCCGCAGCTCCCGACACCTGGAGCATCTGGCTGTCACTCGGCCGGTCAGTCGGCAATGGTTCCATGCTGGACCATGGCCTGTTTCGCTGAATGCCGATGGACGCCGCCAATTGGTGCCGGGTCGTAGTTTCGTAGTTATCGCCGATGCATCCGGATCACAGGGCCCCTGTAGCCGCGCTCGTGGCACTGTCGGTCGCCACGTCGGCCAGCGCGCAGGACCGGCTGCGGGCCGGCGAGGAGCAGCTCGTCGACTACGCCTTCGCGACGCAGCTCGGATCGGGCGTGTACGAGATTTCCGGCCGCACACTGCAGATCTACCGGTTGCCATTCAATTACGTGATCAGCGAGCCTGAGGAGAGCCGTCCCGGCGTTCGCCTCACGCTGCCGCTGGCCCTCGGCCTTGTGGACTTCAAGCCCCAGGACGTGCTCGACACAGGGCTGCCGCATAATCTCGACACGCTCAGCTTCGTTCCCGGCATTGAGCTCGACTTCATGTTGACGCCGCACTGGCACCTGCTGCCCTTTGCGCAGGCGGGCCGTGCGTGGGATATGGCAAGCGACAGTGATGCCACCGTCTATTCATTCGGCGCGCATGCTGTTGCCGCGAAGGGCTACCAATCGTTCGACTTGCGATTCGATGTGGGAGCGGATTACGGCGCCGTCGAGCCGGACCAGGGATTGCATTCCGACAGCTTCGTGTTGATCCAGGCAGGAATAGAGGGTCGCCGCCCGCTCGATCTCAAGCCAGGTGGTCATTCCTTCGACTGGGGCGCGTACCTGATGGCCGACTTCTTTGCGGATCGACCCGATTCGCCACTCGACGAGGCGGCGAATGCCGCAAGCCCGTTCCAGTTCGAGCTGGGCCTGACATTCGGCCCGCGCTCGCGCATTACCGTGTGGCGCATTCCCGTGCCACGTCTCGGCATCGGCTATCGCTTCAGTGGCGACCTCGGAGTCTGGCGTCTCGTGTTTGGCCAGCCGTTCTGATGCAGTCCCGCCGAGGGGCGCGGCAGCTAGGGGCGCGACGCAGATTCGCGCCAGCGGATCAGCGCGCTGGTGAGCGCTGCGTCATCCGGCCCATCCGCGAGGATCAGCGGCGAGCCGAGGCCGAGCCGGATGGCCGCGTCGGCCACGCGACGCGAACCAGTCAGCAGAGCTGTTGAATCCATCAGCTCGCGGCAACGCTGCGTGACGATGCCGACGAGCGCTTCGAGAAGCTCGACGCTGGTCGCTGAATAGGCGCGCACGCCACCCTGGCGCCAGAGCTGCTCGACCTGCGCCTGTACTTCGGCACTTGGGCGCGCGGGCTCGCGCGTATAGACCTCGGCATACTGCACCTGGGCGCCACGCGAGGTCAGCACATCTTTGAGCAAATCGCGCCCGCCGACACCGCGTACGATCAGCACGCGCTGGCCGCTCATGTGCGCCAGCTGCGGCATCGCGAGCAGCGCCTCGCTGTTCGCGCCATCGGCCGGCATCAGCGACACACGGTAACCGGCAGAGTTCAGGGCGGACGCCGTCGGCTGGGCGAGTGCTGCGAGTTTCAGGTCGCGCCGCTGTTCCAGCAGATCCGCACCGAATCGCGCGGCATTGGCGCTGATGAAAATCACGAGGTCGTAGCGATCCGCGGGCCCGATCGCGGCGCGTACCGCCGCGCGGTCCGCACGCGGGCGGATCATGAGGGCAGGATATCGCACCGGCGTGCCGCCCTCGGCCTCGATGAGCTGGCACAGGTGTTGCGCCTGATGCTCGGGCCGCGTCACCAGCACGCCAATTCCAGTCAATCTCGCCATGTCAGTGGCCACCGTCCATTGCGAGCGACTTCAGCAATGCTTCTGCGCCGGCCTTGAGCAGACGCTCGGCAAGCGCGGTGCCGAGCTTTCCCGCATCGCCTGCGGCGCCCGCAACGCGATCTTCAAATATCTGGCTGCCATCCGGCGACCCGACCAGACCGCGCAGGTCGATCCTGTCGCCGGCGAGCGTCGCATAGCCCGCGATCGGCGACTGGCAACTGCCGCCGAGCGTTGCTGCGAACGCGCGTTCCGCTTCGAGGCAGCGCCGCGTCGCCGCATGTTCGAGCGGAGCCAGCAGCGAATGGACGCGGACGTCAGCAGTACGGCATTCGATTCCGATCACGCCCTGGCCAACAGCAGGCAGCATTCTTTCTGGCGCGATTCGCTCGCGAATGCGTGCGCCCAGCTCCAGGCGATCGAGACCGGCGCTTGCGAGAATGATGGCCGCGAACTCGCCCTCGTCCAGTTTGCGCAGGCGCGTTTCGACATTGCCGCGCAACACTGCGATCTCCAGATCGGGTCGCGCGCGCTTCAACTGGGATTGCCGCCGCAGGCTCGAAGTGCCGACGCAGGCGCCCATTGGCAGTTCGGCGAATTTCGCATGGAGCCTGGAAACGAAAGCATCACGCGGATCCGCGCGTTCGAGTACGGCCGTGATGGCCATTCCGTCGGGGAGCGCCGCGGGCACGTCCTTCATCGAATGCACGGCGATATCTGCCTGGCCCGCGAGGATGGCCGTCTCGAGTTCCTTGATGAACAGACCCTTGCCACCGGCGCTTGCGAGCGCGCGGTCCACGATCCGGTCGCCTTCGGTGACCATCGGCAGGAGCCGCACTTCAAGCCCCTGATGGGCGGCCCTGAGGCGCGCAGCGACATGCTCGGCCTGCCAAAGGGCAAGCCGGCTGCGCCGCGTTGCGATGCAGATTTCCCCGCTCATGCGGCCATTGTGCCATGCGCTCGGAAGGCCGTAGGATGACGTCATGATCAGGGTGTGGACAGCGGGATTTCTGACGTTGGCAGGCATGATCGGCGTGGCCTCTGCCGGTGACACCGCGCGGGCATCGGTCGGTGACAGCCGTCTGAGCGCGGGTGACTCAGTCACCCTGGATGAATACGTGCCGGGCAATGTCTATCTCGCGGGCGGACGCATCAATCTTGATGATCGTGTCGGCGGCAGCGCCTTCGTGACCGGCGGTGAAGTGGACGTCACGGGCTCGATCGGGCGCAATCTATACGCGGCCGGCGGCGACCTGCAAATCGAGGGCGAAGTCGAAGGCACTGTGCGCGCGGCCGGTGGCAAGATCCGCGTTGAGCGTGGCGCCAGGCTCCGCAAGGATGTGTCGCTCGCGGGCGGCAGTGTCGAGGTGGAGGGCGATGTCGGCGAGGACCTCGAAGTCTACGGCGAATCCATCGTCATCAACGGCGTCATCGGCGGCGATCTCCGGATTGCCGGAGAGGACATCCGTATCGGACCTGACGCACGTGTCGCGGGCCGGCTCGAGTACAAGAGCGGCGGCACATTCGTCATCGACCCGAAGGCGCAGGTCGCAAAGGGCATCGAGGAACGCGACGCCAATGATCATGGCTGGCTCAAGAAGGTCGGTCGTGGCGCCTCGCATGTCGGTGGCGCCTTGTTCTCGCTCGGCGTCGTCCTGCTCGGCGCGCTGATGATTCTCGGCCTGCCGGCATTCAGCCGCGAGGCCGCCGCGACGATACGCAGCGAATGGTGGCAAAGTGCCGGTGTCGGTTGCGTGATGCTGATCGGCGTGCCATTCGCGGCCGTAATCCTGATGATCACCGTGATCGGCATCCCGCTAGCGCTGATGATGATGTTCGGCTACATCGTGCTGCTGATGCTCGGCTACGTGATAGCGGCGCTATTTGTCGGCGACCTGGCGCTCGAGCGCCTCGGCGGCGATCGGATCAGATCGCTGGGCTGGCGCGTGTTGTTCCTGCTGCTCGCACTCGTCGTGCTCTCAGTCGCGCGTCACCTGCCGTTGATCGGCGGACTCGCGGTGGCCCTGTTGTTTGTTGCCGGGATCGGCGCATTCACGATGAGGAGCTGGAGAGGATTGAGACAAAGGGATGATGCAGCCACGGCGTAGCGTCTTCGTCGGCGCAGCGCAGACTTGACATGCCGACAGACTTTCACGGCCTGTTTGCTGCTTTGGAGGCCCGCAAGCTCCGTTACGTCGTTGTCGGCGGTCTTGCGCTCGTGCTGCATGGTGTTGACCGACTCACTGCTGATATAGATCTGGCTGTCGATCTGGCACCGGAAGCGGCTGGCGATCTTATCGCGACATTACTCGCAGCCGGTTATCGCCCTGTGGCACCAGTCGACGCCCGGCTGTTCGCGGATCCCGCAACGCGGGCGGCCTGGCGGCAGGAACGCGGGATGCAGGTGTTCAGTCTTTGGGATACGACTGGCGCACGCCCGACGATCGATCTGTTTACGGAGTCCGTGATCCCGTTTGAGGAATTATGGCGTGACACCGTTACGATAAAGATATCCGGGATCCTGGCAATCCGGGTCGCATCGATTCCCCATCTGATTCAGCTCAAGGAGATCGCGGGTCGTCCGCAGGACTTCGCGGATATTGAGCGCCTACGGGCGATCTTGTCGCGCTCGAGCGATGTATGAACAAGGTCTCGGACATGCCGCCTCCCTCCTGGGGATCTTTCGATGACGCCGAAGCATTGCGCCAATGGGCATTCTTGCGGCGCACGCCGGCCGAACGGCTGGCATGGCTGATCGAGATGCTGGAGATCGCCTATCGGACCGGAGCCATCAAGCCACCGCATCCTGGTCCGGACCAACTTATCCCTTGAGTTTCCTGGAAACGTCCGCTGAAAGTCTCCGGCTGACCGCCAGTGTCCCGGCACCATTCCTCAGCCGCACGACTTGATGTCCTTCGGCATCTTTTTCCAGCCCTTCGATGTGGGCGAGGGCGACCAGCGAATTGCGGTGCACGCGCACGAAGCTCGCCGCGAATTCGTCTTCCAGCTCCTTCAGCGGCTCCTCGATCAGCTCCTCGCCGGCGGTGTGCCGGAGCGTCGTGTATTTCTGCTCGGCGATGAAGCATAGGATGGTCTCGACCGGGATGAGCTTCAATTCATCGCGGGCGCGCACCGCGATGCGGGTGCGCGGTCCGCCGCCGGCGCCGTCGGCAATGCGCATGAGTTGCGCGCGGGTCGGCTGACGGGCGCGGGCGAGCGCTTCCTGGAGTTTCTCCATCCGCACCGGCTTCACCAGATAACCCGCTGCCTGGACCTCGAAGGCCGCGAGCGCGTGCTCGTCGAACGCGGTCGTGAAGATCACCGCGGGCCGCTCGGGCAGGCGCGCAAGGTGACGCGCGGCCTCAAGGCCACCCATGCCGGGCATGCGGATGTCGAGCAGGATCACCTGGGGGCGAAGGGAGCCCGCGAGCAGCAGCGCCTGTTCGCCCGATGCCGCAATGCCTGCAAGCTCGGCATCCGGCATTTCTTCGACAAGATGCGCCAGGCGTTCGCGCGCGAGCGGCTCGTCATCCACCACCAGCACGCGCAGCTTCATGCGACAGGCTTACCGATCGGAAAACGCAGCGTGACGATGAAGCGCTCGGGGCTTTCGATGACCTCCAGGTCCGTTTCGCCATGAAACATGAGGCTCAGGCGCTGGCGCACATTGTCGAGGCCAACGTTATGGCCGGGACGGCGTGCAACCAGCCTGGCCGCAATCGGGTTTTCAATCGACAGTACCGCTGTCGAGCCCTCGCGACGGCCGGTCACCCGGATGGTCCCGCCCTTGTCCATCGGCTCGATGCCGTGGTACACGGCATTTTCCAACAGCGGTTGAAGGAACAGTGCGGGCACCGGCGTGTCCATCGGAAGCGTGTCCAACTGCCAGTCCACGCGCAGCCGGTCGCCGAGTCGCAGCCGTTCGATGCGCTCGTAAGCACGTGCAATCTCGATCTCGCTGCCGAGCGGGATGCGCTCGCGATGCTCGCGCAACGACGCCCGGAAAAGATCCGAGAGATCCGCGATCGCCTGCTCGGCGACGCGCGGGTTGGTGCGCGTCAGCGAGGCGATGGTATTCATGCTGTTGAACAGGAAATGCGGGCGGATGCGTGCCTGCAAGGCGCGCACGCGGCTCTGCGCCTCGGCTTCGACATTGAGCCGCCATTGCTGTGAGACATAGAAATAGCGAAGCGCCAAACCCCCGGCGATCGTGCAGACCGCGAGATTTCGCAGCAGGAACTCAAAATGATCGGCGCTGAACGGGTCCATTTCAACCCCGAGCAGCCGGCTCGCCGAGGCGGCAAGCCACCAGGCGCCCTCGGTGACGACTGCGGTGACGCCAAGAATCAGCAGTAGCGCCAACAACGAGCCGCGCAGCACGTCGAGTCGCGATAGGGCGCCGCGGGCGGCGCAGAGTGCTGCGGCCGTGCCGAGCCCGGCCCACAGCAGGAAAAGTGAGGTGCGGGCGAGGTCGGTCCAGAACAGCTCGGAGATGCCAACACGTGCGAGCGTCAGGAAGAGCGCCACCAGTTCCGCAATCAGGACGACGGCCAGTACACTTTGCGCCGCGCAGAAATCGGGCAGGTAGAAACCCGGGAGTTCGCGACGGGCGGCACTCATCGGCTCATTCCCCGGCCGCGAACAGCGGTTTCTTCAACCGGAATATCGTCGAAATGTCCTCATCGCCGTGTCCGGTCTCGAGCAGGCGCTTGTAGTCGGCGAGTGTGCTCTCGACCACCGGAAGCGTGGCGCCGTGCCGCGCGGCCATGTCGCGGCAGATGCGCAGGTCCTTGTCGTGCAGCCGCACGCGAAAACCGGCCGGATACTCGCCGCGTGCCATGAATGGCGCCCGCTGCACGAAATACCAGCTCGATCCCGCGCCCTTGCCGAGCACCTCGATCACCTGCTCGAGCGGCAGGCCCTCGGCCTGGGCGAATGCCATCGCCTCGGCCACGGCTTGTATGACGCCCGCGCAGAGAATCTGATTTGTCGCCTTGGTTGCCTGGCCGGCACCGGTCGGGCCGAGGAGCGCGACCGTCTTGCCGAGGGCGGCCAGCACCGGCCGCGCGCGTTCAAAGATCGCAGGCTCTCCACCGCACATGATGGCGAGGGTCGCATTCTTCGCACCTTCGACGCCGCCACTGACAGGGCAATCGAGCAAGGCCGCGCCCACAGTCGCAAGACGCGCGGCGGCCTTGCGTGCCGTATCCGCGGCGACTGTCGAGCAGTCGATCACGATCGTTTCCTTGTGCAGGCCGGGCAGCAGCGCTTCGACGACCGATAGCAGGTCGTCATCGGCGGAAACACAGGTGAAGATGAACTCGCATCCGGCGGCAAGTGCGGCGGGTGTGGCAAAGGCGCGACAACCGATTTCGGCGGCAAGCGCTTCAGAACTGGAAGTGGTGCGGTTCCAGACGCCAGTGAGGAATCCGGCACGATGCAGATTGCGGGCCATGTGCTGGCCCATGGCGCCCAGACCGATGAAGCCGACGTTCATGGCTGGCCCCATTGTGCCCGATCGCGGCGTGCCGCCGCTTTATTCAGGCTGGTCGCAGTACTCGGCGACCGACTGCTTGGCCTTGACCCGGGTTTCGGTCAACTGCGCATCCGTCAGGTACTCGCGCTTGCCGTCCGGAGTCTCGCGGAACAGGCGCTGCGACTCGATGTAGTTCTGGTAGCGCTCCTTGGCTTCCTTGCACTGCTTCACTTTCTCATTGGCGACATCGGCCTCCACGGCGGCCATTGCCTCGCGATCGATCGACGGCTCGGCGGATTTGTTGCCGGGAGGCTGTGTCGCAGGCGCGTTGCCGCCGCCGCCTTCTTCGCCTGCTTGCTCGTCATCCGGGACCCCGGACTCCCGATGGAAGATGCCGAGGATTTTGGCGTCGGCCTGGGTCGGGGGCAGGTCCGTGTAATAGATCAGGCCGCGCGAGTCGACCCACTTATAAACGGTGTCCGCCGAGGCAATGACCGTGAAGCCCGCCATCAGCAATGTCACCAGTATCTTCTGCAACATGTTGACCTCCAGGCCGCGGCGCTGATTCGTCACAGCGCCTTTTCATCAAGCTCGCCGGTGCGGATGCGCACCACGCTGCCGAGCCCGGTCACGAATATCTTGCCATCGCCGATCTTGCCGGTCCGGGCGGAGGCCACGATCGCATCGATCACCGCGTCCACGCGCCCATCCTCGACCGCAATCTCGATCCGCACCTTGGGGAGGAAATCCACGACATATTCCGCCCCCCGATACAGTTCAGTGTGGCCTTTCTGGCGCCCGAAACCCTTGACCTCCGTCACAGTGACGCCCTGCACCCCGACCTCCGCGAGGGCGGCGCGGACCTCGTCGACCTTATAAGGCTTGATGATGGCGGTAACCATCTTCATGAGCGGGCTCCTGCGGGGGAGTGTAGCGGACAGTACCCGGGGTCCGGTACGCCTTCGGACCCGCCGGGGGCGGGCCGGTTCCCGGGTGGGAGGGGCCCGGGCCTAGCTGTTGTAGGCACGTTCGTCGTGCAGCGCGAGGTCGAGGCCCTCGACTTCCTGTTCGCGGGTGACGCGCAGGCCGATGGTCGCATCCAGAAGCTTCAGGATGATGAATGTCGCGATCCCGCTGAAGGCGAGGGTGAAAAGCACGCTCCTGGTCTGCACCCAGACCTGCTGGCTGATCGTCACTCCTTCCGGGAGGCCCACGCCGCCCAGGGATCCCGCGCAAACGCCGGTCAGGATCGCGCCCACGATGCCGCCCACCGCGTGAACGCCGAAGACATCCAGCGAATCGTCATAGCCGAGCGCGCGCTTCAGGCGCGCCGCAGCAAAGAAACAAAGCACGCCCGACGCGACGCCGATCAGCAGCGCACCCGCCGGCCCAGCCGTCCCCGACGCCGGCGTAATTGCGACGAGACCTGCGATCGCGCCCGTGACGATGCCGAGTGCGCTCGGCTTGCCGTGCGCAGCCCATTCCGTGCCCATCCAGGCGAGCGCCGCAGCGGCGGTTGCGATCTGCGTCACCAGCATCGCCATACCGGCCGTGCCATTCGCTGCGACAGCGCTACCGGCATTGAAGCCGAACCAGCCGACCCATAGCAGTGCACCGCCAATCAGGGTCAAAGGCAGGTTATGCGGCGGCATGGCCGTTGTCGGGTAGCCGTTGCGCTTGCCCAGCACGAGCGCCGCCACGAGCCCCGCAATCCCGGCATTGATGTGCACGACCGTACCGCCTGCGAAATCAAGCACGCCCCAGTCCCACATCAAGGCGCCGGCGCCGCTCCAGACCATGTGCGTCATTGGCAAGTAAACGAATGTGAACCAGAGCGCGGTGAACAAGAGCAGTGCCGAGAATTTCATGCGCTCGGCAAAGGCGCCGACGATCAGCGCCGGCGTGATGATCGCGAAGGTGAGCTGGAAAGTGGCGAACACGGATTCCGGAATGGTTGCGACCAGGGAATCCACGGTAACGCCCGACATGAATGCCTTGCCGAAGCCACCGATGAAGGAATGCAGGTTGACCTCGCCTCCGGTCATGCCCGTCGTGTCGAAGGCCAGGCTGTAGCCGTAGATCATCCACAGCACGGACACGAGCGCCGTGATCGCAAAACACTGCATCAACACCGAGAGCGCGTTCTTGACGCGCACCATTCCGGCGTAGAAGAGCGCAAGACCCGGGATGGTCATCAGGAGCACGAGCGCGGTCGCCATGATCATCCACGCCGTGTCACCACTGTCTGCCATGCATTCCTCCAGTGCGCTGCGCGATATCTGTCGGCACGGGGCAGATTCAGGAGGCTCGCCCGCGACCGGATCCGGGTAGGGTCAGTAGCTGCTCTGCAGAATTCGTGCCAGCGATGAGTCTCTTTAGAATCAATGAGTTAGAAATTACCCGAAGACACTCTGGAGCCGCCGGTGCACTGTCTTGGCGCGGCCTCAGGGGGCCGCTGCCTGTTCGTGGAGCATCGCTTGACGTTGCCGCCGCCGACCGCGAAGCTTTCGGCAACCCGGAGCCGGCCCATGACCTTCGATCCGAAATCCCTCGACGATCTCGCTCGCCGCCTGGCCGACGCCGTGCCGCCGGGACTCACGGCGCTCAAGAACGACCTCGAGCAGAACTTCAAGGCGGTGCTCCAGAGCGGGCTTACAAAGCTCGATCTCGTGACACGCCAGGAATTCGACATCCAGTCCGGCGTGCTGCGCCGAAGCCGCGAGCGGCTCGAGGAGCTCGAAGCGCGCATCGGCGCGCTCGAGGGCACGAAAAAGAAGTAGCGAACGCGCGCGGGGCGCGATGAGCCTCGCGACCGTCCTCACGCGCGCGCAATTCGGGCTCGATGCGCCGTTGGTGCGTGTCGAGGTGCACTGTGGTGCCGGCCTGCCTCAGCTCTCCGTGGTCGGGCTCGCCGAAGTCGCCGTGCGCGAGAGTCGCGACCGCGTGCGCGCTGCGCTGGCTCACTGCGGCTATGAATTCCCGGCCGGGCGCATCACCGTCAACCTGGCGCCTGCGGATCTTCCGAAAGAAGGCGGGCGCTTCGATCTCGCGATCGCGCTCGGGATACTCGCGGCTTCCGAACAGCAGCCATTCGGCACGCTGGAAGGCATTGAGTTCTACGGTGAACTTTCGCTCTCAGGCGAGTTGCGCCCGGTGCGCGGGGCGCTTGCCGCAGCGGTGCACGCGGTACGCGACAGCCGAAGGCTGGTCGTGCCCATGTCGAATGCGGATGAAGCGCGCGTCGCGCGCGGCGCATCGGTTGCCGGCGCTGCGAGCCTGACATCTGTCTGCAATGGACTGCGCGGTGGCGCGGGGCTCGATTTCGCCTGCGGCGGTGCATTGCCTGACTGCGCACAGGCGGCGCCCGATCTTGCGGAAGTACGCGGTCAGGCCGCGGCCAGGCGCGCGCTTGAAGTCGCGGCCGCGGGCGGCCATAGCCTCCTGATGATCGGTCCACCGGGCTCCGGCAAGAGCATGCTGGCGCAGCGATTGCCCGGCCTGCTGCCCGCGCTCGATGATCACGAAGCGCTCGAATGCGCGATGCTGCATTCGCTGGGCCGCGACCTGCCGCCGGTGGCGGAATGGCGGCGGCGGCCATTTCGCGCGCCTCATCACGGGGCCTCCGCGGCTGCCGTGATCGGTGGGGGTGGGCGGCTCAATCCGGGCGAGATTTCGCTCGCGCATCACGGCGTGCTGTTTCTGGACGAACTGCCTGAATTCCATCGCGACGTGCTCGAGGCGCTGCGCGAGCCGCTCGAGACCGGCAGCGTCAGCGTGGCGCGCGCCGCCTGGCGCGGCCATTTCCCCGCGCGATTCCAGCTGATCGCCGCGATGAATCCCTGTCCCTGCGGCTACGCCGGCGATCCCAACGGCCGTTGCCGCTGCACGCCGCAGCAGATCCGCCGGTATCTGGCGAAGCTTTCAGGGCCGTTACTCGACCGCGTTGACATGCATGTGGAAGTGCCGCGGTTGCCTTACGAAGTGCTGCGCACGACTGCACAGCCGCCGGAGGGCAGCGCGGTGGTCGCGGCGCGTGTCATGAAGGCGCGCGAGCGGCAGGGACAGCGCGGTGCCCTCAATGCCAGGCTCGATGTCGCGGAACTACAGCGTTCCTGTGCACTCGGCATCCCTGAACACGGGCTACTTGAAAGCGCCTCGCGGCGACTCGGGTTGTCGGCGCGCGCCTGCCATCGCGTGCAGCGCGTCGCGCGAACCATCGCCGACCTTGGTGGGCAGGAAGGAGTGGGAGTGGCGGAGCTTTCCGAGGCAATCGGCTACCGGCGGCTCGATCGCGAGCCGCTGATCGCGACGGGCTAGCGGCTCTGGGAGACCATGTGCGCGACGGTCGCCTTGACGAGTTCATCGCTCAGATCCAGGCGGCCGCCCTTGGCAGGCATCATTCCCATCTCGCCCTGGAAGCCCTCGATCGCGTGCTTGTCGAGCGTTGCGAGGCCCTGCTTGATGCGCGGCGCCCAGGCTGCCTTGTCGCCAACCCTGGGTGCGCCTGCGATGCCCGCGCCGTGGCAGACCGCGCAGACCGTTTCATAAGTCGTCTTGCCATCTGCCGGTGCAGCGGCGGCGGCCGGTGCTTCGCCCGCGGGTGCCGGCGGCGCCTCGATTGCGATTGAAGAATTATCCGTTCCCGCGACGGCCACCTGGCCAAATGGCTTGATGCGTTCGTGCGCTTCGGCCTGCATCAGCGGGTCGGCGACGTCCCGGGCACCCTTCGGGCCACTGTCCACGAGTCGCGAAACGCCGATCAGGAGGAGCGCGATTGCGATCAGGATACCGAGCACGGCACTGAAAACGTTAATGAAATGCCGGTCTGGCTTGGGCAAGGTCGTGCTCTCGCGAGGGAAACTGTTGAAGTGTAGGATTATAGCGGGGCGGCCGGTAAAATCGCCGCCCAGTTCGCATGCCGGCAACCTCGCCGGTGCAAGCACCAGACAACGCGCCCGTAGCTCAGCTGGATAGAGTGACGGTCTCCGAAGCCGTAGGTCGTGGGTTCGACTCCCGCCGGGCGCGCCAAATCAGAGTGGAAGGCTCTCCGCGAGGAGGGCCTTCTTGGCAAGTCCCAACTGACGACCGCCGGCGGCAATCCCGATCAAGGCTAGGACAATGAGCAATCCTGTTTGCGTGGTTGTGGGCGTCGGGCCAGGAAACGGCGCCGCGATAGCTCGCAGATTCTCCGAGGCTGGCTACAAGGTCGCCCTATTGGCGCGCAACCTGGATTTCACGTCTGCGCTCGCGGGACAACTTGATGGCGCCATCGCAGTGGCATGCGACGTGACGAGTGAGGCACGCGTAAAGGCTGCGTTCTCGCAGGTTCGTAATCAATTGGGTGATGTTTCTGTCCTGGTCTATAACGCCGGGGCAGGTTCCTGGGGAACAATCGAGGAAATTACCGCGACTGCATTTGAGGATAACTGGAAGGTCAATGCGCTTGGATCCTTTCTCGCCGCGCAACAGGTCATACCTTCAATGAAGAAGTCGGGCGCCGGGAGCATTGTCTTTATTGGAGCGACAGCATCGCGGCGCGGCGCTGCCAGGACAGCGGCATTTGCTCCCGCCAAAGCGGCTCAGAGAGCATTGGCCGAATCGATGGCACGGCATCTGTGGCCTCTCGGAATTCATGTCTCGCTGCTGGTCATTGACGGCGTCGTTGATCTTCCGTCGACCAGAGAAAGGATGCCAGACAAGGACGAAGGATTCTTTGTAAAACCATCAGAGATCGCGGCACTCGCCTACCACCTGTGCACCCAGGATCGATCAGCATGGTCATTTGAGGTGGAGGCCAGGCCATTCGGAGAGAAGTGGTGATTGAATGAAGATGCCTGTTCAGGCGAGGAGTTGCAGTGGAACCTGAAACCGCCGTTGCCACAGTCGGCCATGCCATTCAGTTGTCGGTCGCACCCGTTTTCCTGCTTTCGGGCATTGGCGCAATGCTCGCCGTTATGACGAATCGGCTCGCGCGGGTGGTGGATCGTGCACGCGCCGTTGAAGCACGGCTTTCAGGCGAGGCGCCAGGCGATCTCGCCTCGTCGCATGGGCACCTCCGGACATTTTCGCGCCGTGCGAAGTTCATCAATTTCGCAATCACGTTCTGCACGATCACCGCGCTTCTTGTCTGCGCAGTTGTGGCAACACTCTTTATCGGGGCATTTCTTCATTTTGATGCCGCCGTTCCAGTCGCAATCCTGTTCATCGGCGCCATGTCGACGTTTTTCGCGGGTCTGCTCTGCTTTCTCCGCGAGATCTTCATTGCGACGGCCAGTCTCAGGATCGGCCCGCGGTGACGCGGTGGGAAGAGTCGGTCTGACATGCTCACGGTCCCGCAATATCTGTATGGCAAATGGCGAGGCCTATGGATAATTGTTGCGTTGGCGATTCTGGCTGGCTGCCGGAGTTCGGCGCCCGTTGCCGCGCCAGCACTTGCCGCCCCGACGGCCCGCCAGGTTCGAATGCACCACGATGTCCGCCTCACCAAGGGCTACTGGATCGACAAGTACCCAGTGACGAACGAGGCGTCCGGCGTATCGTCACTTTTAGGATCCGCCGGAATACGGTGATCATCACATTGGTTTTCGGGTTGTAACCCCGTGAGAAGCGCGCTGACAGAACAATGACTGAAACCCCTGACAATGCGAATGTGGGCCACGGCAGTCTGTTGGTCCTGGCGCGGTTCTTCGAACCGACGGATGCCTACCTGTTGAAGGCCTGCCTGGAGTCACATGATGTTCCCGCAGTCGTTGCCGATGCACATATGGTGCAGGCAAATCAGTTGTTGACGACTGCCATTGGCGGCGTTCGCGTTCTGGTCCCGGAATCGCATTTCGAGCAGGCCTTGAAGATTCGCAAGGCATTTGATGACGGTGAGTACCAACTGGCCGACGACTTTGACGTCGGTCAGGAGGTCTAGTGCATCGCCGGTCAGTGCCGGTTCTTGATCCACTCGATCACAAGGCCGGGATATTCATCCGCGAGTCTGGGGATGGTCGACTTTCCGACCGTGAAGCTGTGTCCCGCATCACGCAGTACCTTGATTTCCGGGCGGGGAGACGACTTCGCCTGTCCCACTCTGTCCAGAGACGCCTGCACTGGAATGATCGTGTCGGCATCGCCATAGATCCAGAGTGACGGAATGTGGATCGCGTCAATATCGATCGCGGGATCATAGGCAAGTGTCCGGCGCTCGAACGCACGCTCGGGATCGTCGACAGGCGACGGTGAGAAACCCAATTCCTTGAACCAGGCGCGGTCCTGGCAATTGGCGATTGCCGCCTCGAGACCCGCGGGTGTTGCGCTTCCAAGGATGACCTGGTGGCTGATCCTGACCAATGCAAAAGCCTCTTCGATTTCGAGCGGCCCGAATCCCTGTGAAGTGAGCGTCACGCTGTAAAAGTCGAGATCCTCCTCCGCGACAGATACCGCCGGCCCGGACTGCATGACTGCAAAGTGCGCGGGCGCGCCATTGCGAAGCGCAACCGGCACGACCCAGCAACCCTGGCTCTGGCAAACGAAACCGGTCCTGCCCTGCTGAATGCCCGGGCGGTGCTGTAGCAGCTTCAATGCCTCGGTCGCATCGGCAGCAAGTTCTTCGAAGCCACCCTGACGCCAGTTGCCTGTTGACCGGCCCGCGCCGCGCTTGTCGTATACAAGCGCGGCAATTCCCGCGCGTGCCAGGCGATCCGCGAGAAACGCCCCGTCGCCACGGGTCGTGTCGCCGGAACCTGCAACAAAGACGACACCAGGGCGCGGAGTCTTGTCGAGAGGCAGGAAAATCGAGCCGGCAATCGTCGCGTCGCCGCTCTGGAATGTCGCTTCCTCGATGACATAGGGCACAGACGGTTCTGCAACACGCCGCAACTCGAACGCGCCACCCTTGCCGAGGCTCTGCCATTCACCGTGAACCAGGACTATCGGTTCGAGAGTCCCATTGATGGTATCGGCCTGGAGTGCGCCCAGGAGCTTGAGCGCTCCGACCGGCAATGGGACGCTGAACGCGACGTTGCTCCCGTCGATCCGGGCGCCGATCAGGTCGGTGCGGAAGTAACCCATTGCAGGCCAATCGACGGTGCCGGTCAGTTCGCCACCACCAGTGATCAGGCGGAGCGCAACTTGACTGCTGACGCCATCGCGCTCTGCCCAGCCGCTCCAGTATCCGTCAAGCGAGGCGCTGCGTTCGGCAGCCTCGCCATGCGGCCAGGAGCCAAGGAAAGCGGCCAGGATCAATGAGATACGAATCCATGCAGGCACGTTGGCCACCACCGGTTACCACCAGAGCTAAGATGCACCGATCCGCGCTTTGGTTGGAGGGTGTCATGCCTCGCAAAATCATTATCTTGTTGGTTCTCTGTTTTGTCAGCGCATCGGTGACTGCGGAGAACTTCCGCTGCGGCCAGTGGATCGCTTCTGAAGACATGTCGGTGGATGAGTTGCTGCAGAAGTGCGGCGAGCCGACGCAGAAAACCTCAGAGACGATCGACGTCTATGGTCCTACAGCTTCCGGCGGTGGCCGCGTGAAGCGTGGTACGTCGACCACCGAAAAATGGACCTACGATCGCGGCAGCCAGGCGGCCCCGATAGTCGTGACGATCATTGACGGCATGATCAAGAGCATGGAGCGGGGTGAATGATCGTGCGCATGTGGCACGGCTACGTGACCGGCGTGCAGCTCCTGCGCGGCGAGGGCCGCCCTACTTCATCAGGGTGACGTGACCCGTAAATTCATGCTTGCGCTGGTTGCCGGTAACTGCGCAGGACGTAATCATGATATCCGTCAGCTCAAAGCGTTCTGTACGACTCGTCAGTACGGCATTGGCGATGTGCTTGCCGCTCGCGCACATCCGCACGAGATAAGCGGCCGTCTGGTCGCCGGGCTCGGCGACGGTCAGGCTGAAAGTCTTGATCGAATCCGCGGCGGGCGTTGCGACGGTCGCCACGCGCTCCTCTCCGGATACTGCGTTCATCGGTTTGTATTGCCGCTTGCCGGTGGTCATGCCAGAAGCCGCATCACGGGGCGCTACGGACGCCTGGCTCGCGCCCCAGGAGAACGACGACACTTCAATGGATCCGGCAGGCGATGTCGCCGTGGTCTCGCCCTTGATGGCGTCGATCTCAAGGAGATAGTCCGACGCGGCGCTGGCCGGCCCCGCGAAGAGCATGGAGCCGCACACGGCGGCCAGGGTCACAATCTGAGACCTACCCATTGATGCATTCTCCAGGAAGAGATTGTGGCAGCCTCTCACATGGGGCCATGGAACGAACGTGACGCCATTCTGCTTTTCGCACCCGGCATATCGATTCTTTGGCTGGAATGCTGCTGGCATCGGGGCTGCTGAGCTTCACGATGGTGCACGCCGCGCTCACGCTCGTGCTGTTCATCGGCTGTCTCATGAGTCTGCGTCGTGATCGAAGCGGCGCCCAGGCGCCTGCTCATTGGCGCGGTGAGCGCTGCCGCCATCGCCGTGGCTTTCTGGCTCGATCGCATACCGCAGGATCCCGGTTATCACGAGTTTGCCGACAGCGACGCGCTGTTCGGCATCCCGAACTTCTGGAATGTCGCGACCAACCTGCCGTTCCTGTTCGTGGGATTGATCGGGCTCGCGTGGCAGTCGCGGTTACAGGTTCAGGCGTCGAAAACCCAATACCTGGTCTTCTGCATCGGCGTTTTGCTGGTCGGTCTTGGTTCTGCGTATTACCACTGGGTGCCATCGACGCCGGCCTTGGTCTGGGATCGGTTGCCGATGACCGTCGGATTCATGGCGCTGTTCTCCGCAGTCATCCAGGATCGCGTCTCGGAGCGTCTGGGTCGGATCCTGTTGTGGCCGCTCGTCATTGCGGGCGTCGCGACGATCGCCTGGTGGTACTGGTCGGAACTTGAGGGCCGCGGCGACCTTCGACCCTATGCGGTCGTGCAATTCCTGCCGATGCTGTTGATCCCGCTGATGCTGCTGCTGTTCAGCGGACGCGGTTTGCGCGCTGCCTGGCTGTGGGCGACGCTCGCCGCTTATGCGCTCGCAAAGGTCGCCGAATATTTCGACGCCGCGATCTACGGCGCGACCGGCTTCCTGAGCGGCCACAGCCTCAAGCACCTGCTGGCCGCGCTCGCCGTGTGGTGGGCAATCCGGGCGTTCCTGGAGCCCAGAACTGCGAACCTGCGACCCGGCACCCTAAAAAAAGGGGACGCTAAAAAGGGGACGCTACCCTTTTTTGGGAAAAAAAAGGGTAGCGTCCCCTTTTTAGCGTCCCCTTTTTACTTTTTTAAAGATCGCCGGCGAGGGCCTTGTAGAGGGCGGCGAGGGCGGTGGCGCGACCGGTGGCGGCCCGGACGTGCTGGTCTTCGAGATTCAGCATCGTGCGTTCGGCGTCGAGCAGGGTGAGGTAATCGCTTGCGCCGACGTCGTAGCGCATCTGCGAGAGTCTTGCAGCCTCTCCGGCGGCAGCTGCGGCTGCGCGCAGTTCATCCTCGGACTGGTTGGCTGCGCGGAAGCCTGCGAGTGCGTTCTCGGTCTCCTCGAGTGCACGCAGCACCGTTTCCTGATAGCGCGCGACCGCACCGTCGGCGCGTGCTTCGGCGGCCTTGACATACTGGTGCACGCGGCCGAAGTTCAGGAAGCTCCACCTGAGCGATGGCCCATAGCGCCAGCGTTCCGCCGCGCTATCGCCGATCTGGTCGCGTGATTGCCCGGTCCAGCCAAAGCTGCCGAGAAGCTCCAGCTTCGGAAAATACTCCGCGACTTCAACGCCAACATCGGCGGTTGCGGCAGCGAGCTGGCGCTCTGCCGAGCGGATATCCGGGCGGCGCTTGAGCCATTGCTCCGGCGTACCGGTTGCGACCAGCTTGGGAAGATCGGGAATCGTCGTCGTTGATACGAGCTGTGAACGCAGCGTCTCGACCGGCCAGGCGGTCAGTACGGCAAGGCGCTGTTCCTGGCGCACGACATCGGCTTCGGCCTGGGGCACGGAAGCGGCGAGACTCCGGGCCTGGGTTTCCGATCGCGCGAGATCGAGCGCCGTCGAGTTGCCGGCGTCCACACGTGCCTGCAGGATCGAGACGTTTTCTTCAAGGTTTGCGAGCTGGCGACGCTGCAGCGCGAGTCGCTCGCGCGCGCCGATCAGCGAGAACCAGACCTGCGCAGTCTCGGCGACGATGGAAAGGCGCGCATCGGCGAGCGAGGCCGCGTCCGCCTCGGCGCGGCGGTCTATCGCCTTTTGCTGGTTACGCAGGCTGCCGAACAGGTCGATCTCCCAGACGGCGTCGAAGCCCACGCGCCAGGTTTCGAACTGTCCCTGCTCTGAAAAGGGATCCAGGCCGCTGAACTGGCTCTTCTCCTGATCACCTTCGGCTGTGACCGTCGGGAACCAGCTGTAAGTCGATAAGCCACTCAAGGCCCGTGTCTCGGCAAATCGCGCGGCGGCCTGAGCGATGGTCGTGTTGGCCTCGAGCGCACGCGCAATCAGCGCGTCGAGCTCCGAGCTGCCGAATGCGGCCCACATCTTTGAGCCGGCGGGTTGCTGGGCGGCCTCCGCACTTGCCTGGTCGAAACTTGCGGGCAGCGGGACTTCCGGCGGCCGATGGCGTGGCCCGACCGTGCAGCCGGCGAGCAGCGTGACGATCGCTGCCGCGAAAATGACCTTGCTCATGATGGGCCGCCGTCGACGGCGAGCCGCGCAACCCGGCGCTCATGCTGCCGCACGACGAGGTTGCGCAGCACGACGTAGAACACCGGCGTGAAGAACAGCCCGAAGAACGTCACGCCCAGCATGCCCGCGACCACCGTGATGCCCATGACATAGCGGACCTCGGCGCCGGCGCCGGAGGCAAACACGAGCGGCGTGACGCCCGCGATGAAGGCGAAGCTCGTCATCAATATCGGCCGCAGGCGCAGGCGGCAGGCCTCGATCGCGGCATCGACGATGCTCTTGCCCGCTTCCTCGAGGTCGCGCGCGAACTCCACGATCAGGATCGCGTTCTTGCAGGCGAGCCCGATCAGTACCGCGAGCCCGATCTTGGTGAAAATGTTGTTGTCGAGGAATGTCGGCGCGAATGTTGGTGGCGAAACCGCGTGCCACAGCCCGTGGACCGTGTTGACGAGCCAGGTGCCGCCGATTGCGGACAAGAGGCACAGCGGCACGATCAGGATGATGGCGAGCGGCAACGACCAGCTTTCGTACAGTGCCGACAGCACCAGGTACACGAGTAGCACGCAGAGCGGGAACACAAGGAGCGCCGCATTGCCCTGCGTGACCTGCTGGTACGTGAGGCCGGTCCACTCGATGTTCATTCCGCGCGACAGGATCTGGTCCGCCATCGCCTGCACCTTGACGAGCGCGTCGCTCGAAGAGAGGACGGCCGGGTTCAGGCCGACCGACATGTCCGCGGCCGCGTAGCCGTTGTAACGGATTACCGGGTCAGGGCCATAGCTCGGCTTGATGTCCACGACGCTGCCGAGCGGCACCATCTCGCCGTGGTCATTGCGGACCTTGAGGCCCTCAATGTCCTGCACGGTCGCGCGATACGGTGCGTCGGCCTGCGCGTAGACGGAATACGTGCGCCCGAACAGGTTGAAGTCATTCACGTAGGCCGAGCCAAGGTAGACCTGCAACGTGTTGAACACGTCGGTCAGGGAAAGCCCCAACTGCTTGACCTTGGTCCGGTCGACGCTCGCATCGAGCTGCGGCACGTTGGACTGGTAGGAAGTGAAGGTTCCGAGCCGGTCGAAACCCTTGGTGGCGCCGAGCGCGCCGACCAGGCCGATGGTCTCTGTATACAAGTCGCCGTAACCAATGCCGCCGCGGTCCTCCACGTAGAACTCGAGTCCGTTCGCATTGCCGAGGCCCAGCACCGGCGGCGGCAGCAGTGCGAAGGCGAGCCCCTCCTGGATCCGGCTGTAGCCCATGTTGATGCGCGCAGCGATCTCGCCCGCCGTTAGTTCGCGATCGCCCTGCGGCTCGAGTCCGGCAAACAAGACGCCGACATTCGGCGTTGCGACGAAGTGCACGGCGTTCAGGCCCGGAAACTGCACGACATTCCTGACGCCCGGCACTTTCATCGCGATTTCGCCCATCTTGCGCATCACCGCGTCGGTGCGGTCGATGGTCGCCGCCTCCGGCAGCTGCAGCACCGCGAACAGGTACTCCTTGTCCTGGAACGGGATGTAGCCGCCGGGCACGGCGCGGAACCCGATCACGGTCACGACCACGAGCACGGCATAGATCACGAGCAGTCGTGGCGCGCGCGCGATGGTGCCGCCGATGCCGCCCGAATAGCGCTTGCCGAAATTACGGAATACGCGATTGAAGGCGGCGAATGGCCGGCCGACGGCGCGCTCGATTGCACGCCCGAGGGCATCTTTTTTCGCGCCGCGCGGCTGCAGCAGCATCGCGGCGAGTGCCGGAGACAGCGTCAGGGAATTGAAGCCCGAGATGAGGACGGCGGCCGCAATCGTCACCGCAAACTGGCGGTAGAACTCACCGGTCACGCCGCCGAGGAAGGCGAGCGGCACGAACACCGACGACAGCACGAGCGTAATGGCAACGATCGGTCCCGACACCTCGCTCATCGCCTGGTGCGCGGCATCGCGCGGCGTCATGCCGTCCTCGATGTGGCGCTCGACGTTCTCGACCACGACGATCGCGTCGTCCACGACGATGCCGATCGCGAGCACGAGGCCGAAGAGCGTCAGCACGTTGATCGAGAAACCGAGCAGCCAGAGTACGGCGAAGCTGCCGACAATCGAAACCGGGACCGCGATCAGCGGGATCAGCGAGGCGCGCCAGGTCTGCAGGAACAGGACAACGACGACCACGACGAGCGCGATCGCCTCGAGCAGCGTCTCGATGACCGAGCGGATCGAATCCCTGACGAACATGGTCGGGTCGTAGACCACCGACCAGTGAACGTCCTCGGGGAATCCGTGCCCGAGATCGGCCATGCGGCCACGGATGGCGTCGGACAATTCGATCGTGTTGGCGCCGGGCGCTTCGAAGATCCCGATGGCTGCCGCATCCTCATTGTTGAGCAGCGAGCGGATCGCATAGCTATTGGCGCCGAGTTCGATGCGGGCGACATCCTTCAGCCGCGTCAATTCCGCACCATCCGCCTTCAGTACGACCTCGCCGAATGCTTCCGGCGATGCCAGCCGGCCCTGCGCGTTGACTGAAACCTGCAGCACGGAGCCTGCCGGCGTGGGCGGGCTGCCGATGCTGCCGGCGGATACCTCGACATTCTGTTCACGGATCGCGTTGACGATGTCGCCGGCCGAAAGCCCGCGTGCTGCGGCGCGCGCCGGGTCGATCCAGATGCGCATCGCGTAGTTGCCGATGCCGAAGGCGATCGCCTGGCCGACGCCCGGCAGGCGCGCGAGTTCATCGCGTATGCGCAGGTTGGCGAAATTGGAGAGGTACAGCGCGTCGTAGGTCTTGTTCGGCGAAACCAGGTGCACGACCATCGTCAGGGTCGGCGAGGCCTTGACGGTTGTGACGCCGAGCGCGCGTACCGCCTCGGGCAGGCGTGGAATCGCCTGTGCGACGCGGTTCTGCACCTGCACCGCGGCGAGGTCGACGTCGGTGCCGCCCTTGAATGTCACGGTCAGCGCCATCTGGCCGTCGGAGCTCGCCGTCGATTTCATGTAGATCATGTTCTCGACGCCGTTGACCGCCTCTTCGAGCGGACCGGCGACGGTGTCGGCGATGGTGCGCGGGTTCGCGCCCGGGTAGATCGCCGTCACCTGCACCGACGGCGGCACCACATCCGGGTATTCGCTGATCGGCAGGCTCGGGATCGCCATCAGCCCCGAGACCAGGATCAGCGTCGACAGCACGGTCGCCAGGATCGGGCGGTCGATGAAAATCCGCGAAAAATCGGTGTGCTTCGACACGACGTCTCAGCCGGCGGCGGGCGCGGGTGCCGCAGCGGGCGGCGGCGGTGCCGGAAGGTCCGGCTGGTCCATCGGCACATCGCGTGGCTTCACCGGCTGGCCGGGGAAGAAGATCTTGCGCATGCCGTTGACGATCACCTTGTCGCCAGGCGCAAGGCCGGACTCGACGACGACCAGGCCCTCGACATGCGGGCCAAGCCTGACGTCACGCCGCTCGGCGGCATTGCCCTTGCCGGCGACATACACGAAGCGGCGATCCTGGTCGGTCAGCACCGCCTGCTCGTGGATCAGCAATGCATCCTTCTGCGATGCGCCGAGCAGACGCACGCGCGCGAACAGGCCGGGCGTGAAGACACCATCCGGATTCGGCAGCACCGCGCGCGCCCGAATCGTGCCGGTGGTCGGATCCAGCGCGTTGTCCACAAAATCCACCTCGCCCTGGTGCGGGAA
>Ga0315275_10000083_pt1 | contig 70014 bp, 59 predicted proteins | sample YL17G03_0_MG_FD_205557 | JGI IMG/M metagenome (GOLD analysis project Ga0315275, IMG submission 205557) | Sediment microbial communities from Yellowstone Lake, YNP, Wyoming, USA - YL17G03_0 | ecosystem: Environmental > Aquatic > Freshwater > Lake > Sediment | place: USA: Wyoming | collected... | reverse complement strand
ATGGCGGGGGAGAAATTCGAGGAGGCGGCGATCCGTTTGTCGGACGCGGCAGCCTTCGTCTCCGGCGCGGAGCTGGAGATCGTCCGCTTGCTGGAGCGCTATAGGGACCCCGATTGGCGGAAGAAATGGAAGCGCTGGGCCGACGAAACAATCGCCGACTCTCGCGCAGCCGGAACGACGGCGATCGTCGTCAGCAAGCTGGAGCGGGTTCTGACCATCTATCGGCGAGGGAAAGCGGTGGGGTCTTACGCCATCGGGCTCGGCAAATACGGCCTCTCGGATAAGCTTTATCAGGGCGATGAGGCGACTCCGGAAGGGAAGTACCGGATCATCCGGAAATACCCGGAAACTCCGTTTTATAAGGCCTTGCTGATCAATTATCCAAACGCGGACGATCTGAAAGTGTTCGCCGAAGCCCGCAAGAAAGGAATGATCCCGGGGAAAAACGACGCCGGCGGGGCGATCGAGATCCACGGGGGAGGAAAAAACAAACTGACGCAAGGCTGCATCGGATTGGAAAATTCGGATATGGACGATATCTATAAAATCGCCGAAGTCGGCACCGCGGTGACGATCGTCGGCACTCTTTCGGTTGAAGGAACGATCCTGGCCGAAATCGAAAAATTCGGAAAACAATGAAGAAAAAGACATTCATCTTGGCGGCGGCGGTTGTCGCCGGCGTGTTTGCCCTCTTGGAATTGGGCGGCCTGGCCCTGGAGATTTTCGTTTACTCCAAGCCGAAGGTCGAGGCGGTCGCATCGGGCGTCCGGGAAATAACGGCGGCCGAATTGAACCGCCGGAACAAATCGTTCAGAAGCCGTCTTTCCGTATATAAGCCGTTCGGACTCTATATCGTGGTCGACACGGCCGGAAATCGGCTTTATCTGAATAAAGGCGGTACGGTGTTTCGGGAAGTCGTCGTGTCCTGCGGATCGGGGGACGTCTTGGATGAACCGGGGGGGACGCGGAGTTGGACATTCGATACGCCGCGGGGTGGATTCGCCGTCCAGGCCAAGCTGGTCAATCCGACCTGGATCAAACCCGATTGGGCATTCATTGAGGAAGGAGAGAGACCACCGGCGGATTACAATTCGCGCATCGACAATGATTCGTTGGGCGAATACGCTCTCGGGTTCGGAGACGGATTCTTCATCCACGGGACGCTCTACACGCGGTTGCTGGGCCGCAACGTGACCCACGGCTGCATCCGGGTCGGCGATCAGGACCTGAAATTCGTCTTTGAATCCGTCGGGATCGGCACCCGGATTTTTATTTACTGAAATGGGCAAACGCGTGATCCTGGGAACGATCCTGGCGGCGGCCACTCTCTGGGCGGCGCCGCAAACGGAAGACCGGAGAGTGCTAATCGATCAGGGACGGCTTTTGGAAGCCGAGACCGCTATCGTTAAAACCAATCAATCCTATTTTTTCGTGGATCTGTCGGCGAGGCGGATCGAACTGCGCATTCAAGGCGTCGTGCTCAAGACATGGAACGTGGCGGAATATACGCAGTGGGGGAGGCCGTTGCCGAGCGGTTCCTTCAAGCTGGTCAAAAAGGAAGCTTTACGGACTCCCCGGCGAACGAATATAACTCCCGTTGCGGATAAAGAGAAACAGGACAAGCCCAAAAGTTCCGACCCGGAAGTTCTCGAGCTTAAAGATATGCCCGGTCGCTTCAGCTTTGAGTTTGAGAACGGGATCACCATTCGGTTCAAGTCTCCGGCTAAGAAAATATTTCCGCGATTAGGATATTTCTTAGGGTCGATCGGTCGGGCAATCTATTTGCCGTTAAAGACCATTTGGGCGGCGGTCCGACACGCGGATTTCACGGACATTCAAATCACCGCCCAACGCGAAAGCGATGCCCAGGGAATTTATTGGACCGCTCAGGAAGGCATGAGCGTTCTGGTATTTCGTAAAATAAATTAAAGGGTTTCCCTTAAAGCCCGAAGACGGTTTCTTTCGTAAAATCTCTTATTTGTTTAGCTTTAGAAGCTGTTTAGCGCCCGTTTAGAAGATCGTGCTCACGCCAACCGCCGTGGTTTAAACCAATTAAAATAAGACTAATTAAATATGAAAAACCATAATAAAATATACTTGACAATAATATGCTAATATTTTATATTACCTTTGCGCTAAATATAGGAGGAATAAAATGCCTAGGACAATCGGTATCGATTTGGGCACGACGAACTCCGTCGTGGCCGTCATGGAAGGCGACAATCCGGCCGTCATCTCCAACGAAGAGGGCGGGCGGACGACTCCGTCCGTCGTCGGTTTCACTCAGAAGGGAGAACGTCTGGTCGGCCAGGTAGCCAAGCGCCAGCGCGTAACCAATCCTGAAAACACCGTCTATTCGATCAAGCGCTTCATGGGGCGCCGTTATAAAGAAGTTCCCACCGAGATCAAGCAAGTCCCCTATAAAGTGGTTGAAGTCGACAACGGCGACGTGCGCGTGGAAGTCGTCGGCAAGAAATTCTCACCGCCCGAGATCTCGGCCATGATCCTGCAGAAGCTGAAAAAGGCGGCCGAGGATTACCTGGGCGAAAAAGTGGAAAAGGCCGTCATCACCGTTCCGGCCTATTTCAACGACAGCCAGAGGAAGGCGACCAAGGACGCCGGGACCATCGCCGGATTGGACGTTGTCCGCATCATCAACGAGCCGACGGCCGCGGCCTTGGCCTATGGGATGGACAAGAAGAAGGACGAGACGATCGCCGTTTATGATTTCGGCGGCGGCACCTTCGATATCTCCATCCTCGAAGTCGGGGAGGGTGTCGTCGAAGTCAAATCGACCAACGGCGACACCCACCTGGGCGGCGACGACATCGATCAGCGCGTCCAGGATTGGATCGTGTCCGATTTCAAGAAGGAATCCGGGATCGACCTGAGCGCCGACAAAATGGCCATCCAGCGCCTCAAGGAGGCCGCCGAGAAAGCCAAAATCGAGCTGTCGACCACGGTGGAAACCGAGATCAACCTGCCTTTCATCACGGCCGACGCTTCCGGGCCGAAACACCTGCTCATGAAGCTCACCCGGGCCAAGCTCGAACAGTTGGTCGAAGAGCTCGTCCAACGCTCGGTCGCCCCCTGTCGCCAGGCCCTGGCCGACGCCAATCTCAAGGCCGACCAGATCGACGAGGTCGTCCTTGTCGGCGGCCAGACCCGTATGCCCCGCATCCAGATGCTCGTCCGCGATCTGTTCGGCAAGGAACCGCACAAGGGCGTCAATCCGGACGAGGTGGTTGCGGTCGGAGCGGCCATCCAGGGCGCCGTCCTCTCAGGCGACGTCAAGGACGTCCTGCTGCTCGACGTCACGCCGCTGACCCTGGGCATCGAGACGCTGGGCGCCGTATTCACTAAGATGATTCCCCGCAACACGACCATCCCGACCAAGAAGACCGAGGTCTTTTCCACCGCCTCGGACAGCCAGCCCAGCGTGGAGATCCACATCCTGCAGGGCGAACGGGAAATGGCCTCGGACAACCGGACACTGGGGCGGTTCCATCTCGACGGCATCCCTCCCGCACCCCGCGGCATTCCCAAGATCGAGGTCACCTTCGACATCGACGCCAACGGCATCCTCCATGTTTCGGCCAAGGACGTGGGCACGGGCAAACAACAGGCCATCACCATCACCGGCCACGGCGGCCTGGATGAAAAAGAGATCAACCGGATGGTCAAGGACGCCGAATCGCATTCGTCCGAGGATAAGAAGCGCCGCGAGGTGATCGAGATCAAGAACCACGCCGACCAGCTCATTTACAGCATGGAGAAGCTGCTCCGCGAAAACAAGGAGAAGATTCCGGCGTTTGATGCCGAGCGCGTCCAGCAGGAGATCGAGTCCACCAAGAGGGCCATCCAGAGCGACAACGCCGAGGCCATCAAAAAGGCCATGGAGAGCCTGACCCAGGCCTCGCACAAGCTGACCGAAACGATGTACCAGCAGACCTCCCAAGCCCAGCCCCAATCCGGACCGCAGAGCGGCCCGCAGGGGGCGGGCGGGGAGCCGGGCGGCGCGGCGTCCGGACCGGACGGTGACGTCATCGACGCCGAGGTTGTGGACGACAAGAAGACCCATTGATTTCTGCCCTCATCGAAGCGATGATCGGGGGACCGCCGGACGGGCGGCCTCCTGATTATCGCCCGATGAGGACCGCCGGCCCCAATGAGGGTGAGATCTTCGAAGCCGCGCTGGTGGACGATAAGAAGGCCAATTGATTTCCAGCCCCAACTGGGACGGGGGAAGACATGGATTATTATCAGGTCCTCGGCGTCGATCGCAAGGCGGCCGCGGCCGATATCAAGAAGGCCTACCGCAAACTCGCCCGCAAGTATCATCCCGACCTCAATCCTGGCGATAAGTCGGCCGAAGCCAAATTCAAGGAAATCCAGGAAGCCTATTCCGTTTTGAGCGACCCCAAGAAGCGGGGGCAATACGATCAGTTCGGCTTCGCCGGGGACCGCCCTTCAGGCGGAGGCGCCGGCCCGTTCCCCGGCGGCGGGGGAGGCGGATTCGAGGGTTTCGACTTTTCCGACGTCGGGTCCGGAAATTTCCGGGACTTCTTCGAGAACATCTTCGGCGGCGGCGCAGCGGCTTCCGCCCGGGCCGGGGCCGGCGCCCCGGATCGCGGAGAAGACCTGATGTACGCCATGACCGTCGGATTCGAGGACGCCGTCAAAGGCGTTCAGACCAAGATCCAGCTGACGCGCCAGGCGTCCTGCGACGCTTGTCACGGAACGGGCGGCCGGTCCGGCGGGCGGACGCGGACCTGCCCGACCTGCGGCGGCAGCGGGCGCAGTTTCGTTCAGAAGGGCTTCATGAAATTCTCCTCCCCCTGCCCGGCCTGCGGCGGGCGAGGCACGGTGCGCGGTGACGACTGCGGCGATTGCGGGGGCCGGGGCTCCGTCCAGCGGACGGAGGTCATCCATGTCCGCATCCCGGCCGGCGTCGACGCGGGCTCCAAGGTCCGCATTGCCGAAAAAGGCAACGCCGGCCGCAACGGCGGTCCGCCGGGCGACCTGTTCATCACCATCGACGTAACGCCGCACGCGCTGTTCAAGCGCGAGGGGACGAACGTCTTCCTCAGGGTCCCGGTGACGGTGCCCGAAGCGACCCTGGGGGCCAAGATCGACGTGCCCACGATCGACGGCCGGGCCACCATCCGCATCCCGCCGGGGACCAAATCCGGCCAGAAGTTCCGCCTCCGCGGCCGCGGCGTGCCCGTCCTGGGAGCGGCCGGCCGGGGCGACGAGTACGTTGAGGTCGCCATCGTGCCCCCGCCGTTCGACGACCAGAGGGTGCGCGAGCTGATGAAGGAGTTGGAGAAGATCGACGGCCGGAATCCGCGGGCGGAGTGGGGGGAGCATTGACATGCGAGGACGCAAGACGGCGGCCGAAACCGATTCGAAATCTTATTACCACATCAGCGCGGTCGCCCAGCGCTATAAGATCCATCCACAGACCCTGCGGCTTTACGAGCGGGAGGGCCTGCTCAAGCCGTCCCGGAGCGACGGCAATACCCGCCTGTACAGCGACGACGACCTGAAGCGTCTGGAGATCATCCTCAACCTCATCCGCGACCTGGGCGTCAACCTGGCCGGGGTGGAGGTCGTCCTCAACATGCGGCAAAATATCGAGCGGATCGAGGCCGAAGTCAACGCCTTCCTTGAGTATGTCCGGGGCGAGTTCTTCTCCGGCCGCGAGGACGAGTTCGAGAGCCGTCGCCGGAGCCTCGTGCGCACGGCCCCGAGCAAACTGGCCAAGTTTGAGAAGCCGGATTGAATGGAATTCCAAAACTATCTCGAATCAAAGAACCTCCGCAAGTACCTGGAGGAGATCGGCCGCTTCGCCCCGGCGACCGAAGCGGAGGAAAAAACCCTGGGCGAGCGCATCCACCACGGCGAGAGGGACGCCCTCCAACGCCTGATCGAGGCCAATCTGCGGTTCGTCGTCTCCTATGTCAAGAAGTACCAGGGCATGGGCCTGGGCCTGCTCGACCTGATCAACGAGGGGAACCTCGGATTGATCGAGGCGGCCAAACGCTTCGACCCCAAGCGCAACGTCAAGTTCATCTCCTATGCCGTGTGGTGGATCCGCCAGGCCGTCATCCACGCCCTGACCCAATCCTCCCGCATCACCCACGTTCCTCAAAAGCTGTCCGACCAGATCCTCCAGAAGAAGCGTAAGGCCGCTCAGCTCAAAAGCGAGCTGGGCCATGACCCGACGCGCGAGGAAATCGCCGCGGCCATGGGATTGGGCGTAGCCGACATCGAGGACCTGGAGATGCTGGAGGAGCGGGAAGTCTCGCTCAACGACCGTTTCAACGACGATGACCAGACCATGGAGGAAAAGATCAGCGACGTCACGCCGTCGGTCGAGTACCAGATCATCAAAGCGAGCATCGAGCACCAGCTGCGGGACATCCTCGGCGAGTTGGATGAGAAGGAAGCGGCTGTGCTAAAATGGCGCTTCGGACTGGACGACGACCAGCCCCTGACGCTGCAGGAGATCGGCGACAAGATGCGCCTGACCCGGGAGAGGATCCGGCAGATCGAACAGAAAGCCATGCGCAAGCTGAGCCGGTCGAACAAGCTTCAACAGCTCCGAGGATATTTAAATTGAATGAAACGAAATCCTGCCCCCGGTGCGGCGACACCGGCTGGGTGGTTCAAGCCGGGACCTCCGGCGCGACGGCCGAACGCTGCGCCTGCTTCCAGGGCCGGCGGATGGTCCTCCTGCTGGAGAGTTCCCGCATTCCCCGCCGTTACCAGGAGTGCTCGTTCGAGAATTTCAAACCGAGCGATCCGAGCCAGACGGACGCCCTCAAGCTGGCCCGGAAATTCGCGGCAAATTACCCCGATCAGAATGTCGGGCTGCTCTTTATCGGGCCGTGCGGCGTGGGCAAAACCCACCTGGCGGTGGCCCTCCTGCGCCAGCTCATCCTGACGAAATCCGCGCCCTGCCTGTTCTACGATTTCCGCGATCTCCTGCGGGATATCCAGTCCACGTTCTCGCCGGACTCCGATCTGCACGAATCGGACGTCCTGGCGCCCGTGTTCGACAGCCGGGTCCTTGTCCTCGACGAGCTGGGGGCCCAGCGGTCCTCGGCTTGGGTCGAAGATACCGTTTTTTACATCATCAATCACCGCTACAATCAGAAGAAACTGACCATCTTCACCTCGAATTACCTCGATGCCGGGGAAGAGGAGGCGGCGCCGATTCCCTGGAAAAAGGAAACGTTCAAGAAGGACGAGGATACGCTGGTCGACCGCATCGGGGTCCGCCTCCGCTCGCGGATCTACGAGATGTGCAAGATCGTCCCCATCGAAGGCAAGGATTTCCGGCAGAACATCAAGCAGGCGGGGTATCGTTTCTGATCGCCCGGCCTAGGCCTTCATTTCCTTGGCCAGGTCTTCGGTCAAATTGTGGATTTCGTAGGGGATGTGCCGGCCGAAGGGGGCGAAAAACGACTGAATATCCCGGATCTCGTCCCGCCATTCGGTCGGCTTGATCTCGAACAATTTCTCGATCTTGGATTTCGGGATGCTCATCCCGTCCAGGTTCAGGTCTTGTAGATGCGGGAGCAGGCCGATCGGCGTCTGCCGGGCGCCGACCTTGTCGTGGACACGGTCCAGCACCCACTTGAGCACGCGCATGTTGTCGCCGAATCCCGGCCAGACGAACTTGCCCGCCTCGTCCACGCGGAACCAGTTGACGGCGAAAATCTGGGGCGGCTTGTGCATCAGCGCGCCCGTGTTCATCCAGTGACGGAAGTAATCGCCCATGTTGTAGCCGCAAAAGGGGAGCATGGCGAACGGATCGCGGCGAAGGACGCCGACGGCGCCGGCCGCCGCGGCGGTCGTTTCCGAGCCCGTGCGCGCGCCCATGAAGACGCCGTGCGGCCAGTCGAAGGATTCGACGACCAGGGGCATGACGTGCGAACGGCGGCCGCCGATGAGAATGGCCGAGATCGGCACGCCCTTGGGATTATCGTAATTCTTGTTCAGCGTCGGACAATTCGACAGCGCGACCGTGAAGCGGCTGTTGGGATGGGCCGCCTTGGTCCCCATCCCGGCGTTCCATGGGCGGCCCTGCCAGTCGAGCATGTGGTCGGGCGGGCCGTCCAGCCCCTCCCACCAGGGCTCGTTGGTGTCCTGGGCCAGGCCGACGTTGGTGTAGATGGTGGGGTAGAAATTCGAGGCCTGGAGCGTCCGGATCATATTGGGGTTCGTCTTCAGGGATGTCCCCGGGGCGACGCCGAAGAAGCCCGCTTCCGGGTTGATGGCGTACAGCCGTCCGTCCATCCCGACGTTGAGCCAGGCGATGTCGTCGCCGATGGTCGTGATCTTGTACTCGGGCAGGGCCGATTGGAGCATGGCCAGGTTCGTCTTGCCGCAGGCCGAGGGCATGGCCGCCGTGATGTAGGTGACGTTGCCTTTCATGTCCTCGATGGCCATGATGACCATGTGTTCGGCCAGCCAGCCGTGGCGCAGGCCGAGGTAGGAGGCGATGCGCAGGGCGAAGCATTTCTTGCCCAGCAGGGCGTTGCCGCCGTATCCCGAGCCGATGCTCCAAACCAGGCCTTCCTCCGGGAAGTGCATGATGTAGCGGCGGGAGGGATCGAAATCGCCCACCGAGTGGCTACCCTTGACGAACCGCTCCGAAGTCCCGATCCGCTTCAGGACGTGGGCGCCCATGCGGGTCATGACCCGCATGCTGACGGCGACGTAGGATATGTCGGTGACCTGGACGCAGGCCTGGGCGTAAGAGGATTCGGTCGGCCCCATCATGTAGGGCAGGACGTACATCGTCCGGCCCTTCATCGCCCCCTTGGAGAGCTTGGCCATCAGCTCCTTGGCCTTCCTCGGGGCCATCCAGTTGTTGTTGGGGCCGCTCTGGTCTTTTTCGGGATGGCAGACGAAAGTAAGCTGCTCCGTCCGGGCGACGTCCGTCGGGTGGCTGCGGTGGAGATACGACTTTGGCCAGAGCCTGCCGTTGAGCTCCTGGAAGATGGGATGGGGCCCGATCTTCTCCTCGCGCATCCCGATCTCGATCAGGCGGGCGGCCTCGGCTTCCGAACCGTCGCACCAGTAGATGCGCTTCGGCTGGAACAATCGAGCCTGTTCATCGACCCAGCGTTCGACCGGTGTGGCCATGGTCCGTCCTTTCGGGAAATGGAGGACAAAAATAACACGGGGCGGCGGAGATTGTCAAAACTCAGCGAAGAATGGCGTCAGTCGCGGAGGGCGGCCTCGACGGCCGCCTGGGCATGCAGGGCGGTCGTGTCGAAAAGGGGAATGGGCGCGTCGCCGGGCTTGACCAGGAGCGGGATCTCCGTGCAGCCGAGGATGACACCCTCGGCGCCCCGGGCCCGCAATTTCTCGATGACGCCCAGATATTCGACTCGGGAAGACTCCTTGATGAGACCGACCGTCAGCTCCGTGTAGATGATGTCGTGGACGCGGGTCCGGTCCGGCTCGTCCGGCACAATGACCCGCAGGCCGTGCTTTTTCTCCAGCCTTTCCCGATAGAATTCCATCTCCATCGTGTAGCGCGTTCCGAGCAGGCCGATCGTCTTCAAGCGAGCCTTCCGGATCTCCGCGGCCGCCGCGTCGACGATATGAATCAGCGGGATGGCCACCGCCGCGGAGATCGCTTCGGCCGTCCGGTGCATGGTGTTGGCGCAGATGATCAGGAGATCGGCGCCCGCCCCTTCGACCTTCAGCGCGGCGTCGACCATCAGGCGCGTTAGGCGCTCCCAATCTCCGGTTTTCTGCAACTCCTCGAATTCCCCGAATTCCACCGAGTACAAAACGCAGCGCGCCGAGCTCGATCCGCCCAGGCGGCGCTGGACGGCCTCATTGATGAGTCGGTAGTAATCGACGGTCGAATGCCAGGTCATTCCTCCAAGTAAGCCGATCGTTTTCAACGTCGGATCCCCAAACCGAAAAAGCTTCGCATCGGGCCTCCTGGTACTCCCGGGAAATGATTTCCCGAATATTATACACGAGATCAGGCCCCGCGGGTTCGGCGGTCGGGGGTTTTTAGGCTTGATCTTTGGCGGAAGTCATGATAATTTATCGCGGACTGCTCCCCGGTAGCTCAATTGGCAGAGCGGTTGGCTGTTAACCAATAGGTTGGCGGTTCGAGTCCGTCCCGGGGAGCCAACTTCTCTATTATATACCGACCTGATGCTAAATATTACGCCGGAACGAAGAATTTTGTTGCTTGAATCACAACCGCACAATTTCTTTTCGTATTCTTCCCCCTCCTCAATCGTTATCTTCTCGATCCGGCAATACTCCGGCCTTTCGTCGTGGTCAATCATCGAACTCAGCTTGTAATGCCGACAGTAGACCATCCCCCTCTGGATCTCGCCCAGCGGGCAGGAGGCTGGGGACAGTGACCTCATTATTTATTCCCAAAATGAATCTCCCTCGCTTTTTCGTGGGAAAGAGCGCCGATTATACAAAATCGCGTTCAAATCGATTACGGCCGAAATCAACCGTATCTTCTGTATTCCGTGCATGATGGAAGACTTTTTATTTTCCTCGATTAGACACTACTGGGAATATATATTATTTCCTATAATCAATCCCACCCCCTGGATCTTTAGGTTATCGGCCGCAGGCTCCAGAGGTTGTAAAGCCGAAATTTTTCACTTCACAGGCGGTACACAAGGTGAGGGCAGGTCACTGGCGTGACACGGGAGGGGGGAGATTGCCTAGACCCTCAAGAAGAGTCTGAAGAGAATATAGAAAGCCCAGCCCATCAGGCCTGCCCCGGGGATTGTGAAGATCCAGGCCCAGATGATCTTGAGCGTAACTCCCCAGCGGACGGCCGACAGGCGCTTGGTCGCCCCGACCCCCGCGATGGCCCCGGTGATGACATGCGTAGTGCTGATGGGGGCGCCCATGTTGGTAGCCAGAAAGATGCTCAGGGCGCTGGCTGTCTCGGCGCAGAAGCCGTCGATGGGCCGCAGCTTCGTAATCTTCTGCCCCATCGTTTTGACAATCCGCCAGCCGCCCGATAGGGTCCCTAGGGCGATGGCCGCATAAGAGCTGAGGACGATCCAAAAGGGGATATGAAACGTTTTCATGTAGCCCGCCGAGAAGACGAGGCTGGCGATGATGCCCATGGTCTTCTGAGCGTCGTTGCCGCCATGGCCGAGGCTGTAGAGGCAGGAGGAAATGAGCGTGAGTTTCCGGAACCATGGGTTGATTTGGGCAGGTTGCTTCCTCTGGGCGATTCGGACCGCGACCCAGATGAAAAAAATGCCAAGGACCAGGCCGAGCAACGGAGCCAGGAAAATGAAAATGATCAACTTCACCCAGCCCTGGGCGATGATGACGCGCAGCCCCGCTTTGGCGATCGTGGCACCGGCATAGGCGCCGATGAGGGCATGCGAGGAGCTCGTCGGAAGACCGAGAAGCCAGGTCAGGATGTTCCAGCAAGTGGCCCCGAGCAGCCCGGCGAAGACGACGATGGGCGTCACTGCGGATATATCGATCATCCCCGTGCTGACCGTCCGGGCCACGGCCGTCCCGAAGATGAGGAAGGCGACGAAGTTGAAGAAAGCCGCCCAGGTGACGGCTTGACGCGGGCTCAGGACCTGGGTCGAGACGGTGGTGGCGATAGAGTTAGCCGCGTCATGCATACCGTTGGTAAAAGCGAACGCCAAGGCGACCAGGACGATGAGTATCACGAAGAGAAGGCTTACAGCGGGCATTGAACTCAGCCTGTTTCAACGATAACGCCCTCGACGACGCCGGTCACTCCCTGGCGGGTCGGGGCGGAGAATTTCCGGTACCCGGGGAAGAAGCGGAGTTTCATGGGGGCGTTCTCAAGAGTTGGAATATACGAGAGGGGCGGCGGGTTGTCAATTCAAAACTCCAACATTCAAAACTCCAAGGGGGAAGCCCCCTCCTTGAATTCGCCGGTCCTGATGAGCCGCTCGATCTTGAAGACCCCAAGCTTACGAGCCTTAAGGAACCCGACCCATGCCGCTTCGGCCAGCCGACCGTTCTCCCTGAGGTCGAAGAGCCATTCCCCGCACGCCTCTAATGGTCCCGCGGGGCTGATGCCGGCATGGATCTCCCCGAGCCAACGCTTGTTGAGCTCCTCGTGTGCTCCGATCGGATCGGCCATCAGGATGGGCAGTCCTAGGCCGCAATAGAATGCCAGCTCGCTAGGTTTGGTCCAGAGGATGTCGGTCCGGCGCAGATGGGCGTTGAATCGATCGAGATAGGTATAGACGTCCTGGTCGTAGATGATTTCGAGGCCGCGGTCGAGCTCGCAGCGTAGGCCAGTCTCGTTGACGTATCTCAGGACACGCTCGAAGACCCTTTTTTGGATCCCGCAGGAGAGCGTCAGGCGGACCTCGTCCTTCCGGATGCGGTCCCCGAGGCCCGCCAGGATCTTTTTGACCATCCCGGTCTGAGCACCGGCGCCGCCGATGGCGAACATCACGGTGAAATGACGCGCACGGTCTGCGGGTACGGAGTCCCGGCGGAGCCAGCCGAGCACGGACCGCTCGTGATAGGAAAAGAATTTGCCGGCCGGGTCGAGCCGGAGCAGGCGTTCGAAAAGGTCGGCTTTAAGGACCTCGAGTCCTGTTTCCGAGCCGATGTTCTCCTTGGGCAGGGGGAAGCCCGTCACGAGGATGGCCTCTTCGGGAACGCCGTAGGCCAGAAGCCTACGGCGCACTTGGGTGCAGGGCGCCAGATACCGGATCCGGCTCGCCTTCGGAGCCTCGGGGACCCAGACCCGGTTGAAGTCCGCATCACAGATAAGCAGGTACTGGTCCTGCCGCGGACCGGGGGCCGGCGGCTCGAGCGTATCCATCGCGACCGCCGTGGCATAGAACGTGTGGATGGCCGGATATGGAGCAGTAGCCAGCTTGTCCCGAAGGCTTCGGCAAAGCCCGCGTTTTTGGACCAGGCGCTTGAGAAACTTCACAGCGAGATTCGGTCTGGACTGGTCGGTTTTTGGGTAGTACGGGCGGATGCGCTGGACCGCGAGCAACAAGCTGACCAAGGCCTTGCCGACGACAGGGATCGCTCCGGCCTTCGATGAAGCGTAGTAAATGCGGCGCAGGCGCCGCCAGATGCCATACTCGGGGTCGGGGGTCGTCCGGCGCGAGCCGTAGATGACCACCCCTTCGTGGGTGAGGTCGCGCAGGGGGTAGGCCGCCCGGAGATGGCCTAGGCCCATCAGGACGGTGACGACCCATGCCTTATCATGAGCCATCATAGACGAGATTATCCACGTTCGCAGGGATACGAATCAAGGTGTTCCTGCCGATGGCGATCCGGCCGCCCCGCCATTCGAGCTGACGGCTGAAGAACGGAGTGAGGTATACGGCGAAGAAAACGAGGTCTTTGACCACGACAGCGGCCGGAAACAAGAGATGGTTCCTAAGGCGGCGGGAATCCTCGCGGTTGACGAAGAGGAAGTTCGCGTACTCGACGGCGACTTTGACGGCCGCCGTGAGGGCGAGGACGACCCAGCCGCGCCGGCCGAAGGCCGCCCATCCGGCAAGGGCGATGACGATCGGGTTGAGAAGGATCTCCGCGAGATAGACGGGCCGCCGAAGGTGGTAGCGAAGCTTGGCCCAGCGCGACAGCCGCTTGAAGAAGCTCTTGAGCGTGGCCGTCTGGCTAACGTTTGTCACCCAGGTGCAGTTCGTCGATACCAGAAAGCCGCTTTTCGTGAACGCCTCGCCCAGGAGAAAGTCCTCGGCCAGGTAGTCCTTGAAGTAGCCGAAGCCCCCGAACGTCTCCAGGGCTTCGCGCTCGATGAGGATGGACTTCCCAACGATGATGGCCTGGCGTCCCAGGAACCAGGAGGCGATGACGCTCCCCGACGTGAAGAAGTTGAGGCTCGAGTTCTCCATCAGGCTGCCGAAGGACCGGCTCAAAGAGCCACGGATCGGAGAGAACACGACCTTGGCGTCGCGGACGACGTATTCGTCGACGAGCCGGAGGAGAGCGTCGGGAGCGACGCGGACGTTGGAGTCCGTCGCCCAGAGGAGCGTGCCGCGGCTTTTAGACTCCAGGCGGGCCAATTTGTGGATCTTGGGGTTCTCTAAGGACGGATAGCCGGTCGCCACGATGTTCGTCGGGATATGGGGATGGCGGGCCTGTAGGTCCTTCAGGATGGCGACACATGGGTCCTTGAAGTCGTCGACGGCGAAGAGGACCTCGTAGGCAGGGTAATCGAGACGGTAGAACGACTCCAAGTTGGCAGCCATATCGTCGTCGATATTCTTGACCGGTTTGAGGAGGCTGACGAACGGGTATTGGCGGGCTCCTGCCCCGGCCGTCTTCCTACCACGGCGGAAGGCCACCGTGAAGGCTGTGAACAGGCAGAGAACCGCGCCCGACAAGGCCAGGAGGATAAGGATCAGCGTTTTCATCATCTCCTTTATAGCGGAGGCCGATGAATTCCCGATAAAGATACGGTTAAATTTCGGTTCAGACCGGCTTTTATCGAAAATTAACCATCCCTTCATCGCCCCTTAACCTGGCTGGGGGAAAATGGGCCTGAAGCAAATGAGTAAAGTTCTACCGACCAATAAGAAAATGCCAGGGATCCTCGATCCTGATCAGGCTCAGACCCTGCTGTCCGAAGGGTGGCAGGCGGCCGACCTCCATGTCCACACACTTCATTCTTACGACGTCATCCCGACCCCGCAGGTAGATCCTTTGACTCTTTACCGGAAAGCAAAACAGCTCGGCATGACCCATATTGCATTTACCGATCACGATTCTATGGACGCTTATGACCAAATCGGATGGACTCGAGAAGGCCTCGTCCCAGCCGTTGAGATCAAGATCTTGGACCCAAAAAAAGTGGGGCACACCATACATATCAATGTTTTTGCTCTCAATCGCGGCCAATTTTTCGAAATCTTGAAGATCGCTCGGATTGCCAAGGACATCGAGCAGTTGGTCACCTATTTGAAGGATGAACATCTCCCCTTCATATTCAATCATCCGTTTTGGCATGAACCGGGAGAGGCGCTCAATCTTCAAGCCATCCTCGATATTGTCGACCTATTCCCGGTACTTGAATACAACATGGGACGGATCGCCCGTATCAATAGACAGGCGCTTAGGCTGGCCGAGGCGAGGGGGCGGAGCATTGTGGCAACGACTGATACCCACATCGGCGAGATCGGCCGGGCCTTTTCCATTGCCCGGGGCAGCACCTTCATGGAATTTTTCGATCAAATTCGTCTAGGACAATCCTTCATCGTTCCGGCCGACTTGACTCTCTCTCGATTGAAAGGGGAAACAACGATCCGCATCCGACAGCTTTTCAATAAAGAAGGCTGGATTTACCCCAAAGACTCGCTCGCTATTGACACCGGGAGCACGATCCTGGACGGAATAATCACCAGGCTGGCAAAGGCGCGCCCCGATAAGCCTGGCATCGCAAAAAAGATCCTTGAAATAATTCTGGAAACCGCGTCCCGCACGGGAATCCCCGGCTCTCTATATTTTCGATCCCAACGAAATCTGGCGGACCAGATTCACGGACTCTTAGAAAGCATTGATGCCGCAGCCTGACCTTATCTTTTACTTGTCTGAAATGAATACGTCAATAGAATAAGGTTAGTAACCAGATTTTAGATTGGAGGATCGGATGAAGCTGGCGATATTCGGCGACATACACGGGAACATCGAAGCCCTTCGAGCAGCATATAGAGCGGTGGAATTCGAGGTCGATAAGATATTTCATCTTGGTGACTTAGGGGGTTATGCTCCTTTTGTGAATGAAGTGACGGATTTTCTGATCGAGCATAGCATAGACGGAGTCCAGGGAAACTATGATGACGCTGTGGCCAACGATCGGGAACATTGCGGTTGTAAATATGAAGATCCCGTTCAAGAACAGATGGCATCGCTATCATTTGAATGGACGAAGAAACACACGACTCAGAAGACCAAGGAGTACTTGAAGGGTCTCCCGATAGAGCGCTATTTCATTGCTCAAGGCAAGAAGATCTCGCTATTTCATGCGGCACCGCATAAGAACAATCTCTACTGGTTTGAAGACCGCCCGGAAAAGTTTTTCATGGAAATGGCCGGGAAGAGCGAAGCCGACATCCTCATTTATGGCCATACGCATAAGCCGTATCGAAAGGACTTCGGAAAGAGAGTTTTTATTAATGCCGGGAGCGTCGGGAAGCCGAAGGACGGGGATCCGAGGGCTTGCATAGCCCTGCTCGAACTCACTCCCGAAATGGCGAGGTCGGAATTTCTAAGAATCGATTATGATATCGAAAAAGCCGCTGCGGCTATAGTGGAACAAGGATTGCCGGCATATTTCGCTGAAAAATTGCGACAGGGGAAATAGCCCCGAAAAATTAATCGGCCAGTTTTCCACCTAAAGCCCGCTGCTCGTCCCACTTGGCCGGTTTAAGATCCTGCCAGCCTAGCCCCCTCAATATAGCCGTCGAAGATCGAGAACTGCCGGATCCCCCGGCACTGGTCGGGACCTGGCATCGAGCAATTGTAGTCGTTCGTTTAGGCTGCGGCCGGGACCGTCTCAGCCCTATGGGAAGAGATGGGTCTCAACGGAAGGGGCGGGACATAGGGGGCCTACCAGGCTATTATCGGGCCTTTATAGGTGCGGCGCGCCCCTTTCTCGCTGAGATTACGATTGGATCGGTTGGATCATTTGGGCCTCTTTTATAAACCCCTTTAGGGAATTACAGGTTATACGCCTATTTTTCCTGGGAGCTTAGTAGATATGTAATTTTCGCAACGGTGACCTCAGGGTGATTGGGGAGGTTTTTATGAGGATAATATTTATGAAGAAGGGCATAGAGGGCTTTGGCTTCTGGCCCGATTCCGGAATGGAGCGGCCGTGTCGTGCCGGGTCAGATACATAGTCAACACCTTCAGCTGGGAGGGGGGACATAATCCCGCGCACGGCGGCTAACTTTGTCTCCATCCGGCCGGATCCGCTATCGCGCTCCGCGTCGGCGATTGACATTCACCGCGGGCGCGCATATAAGAGACGGAAGCAGGAAAAGAGCACCATGGACCTTTTCGACAAATGCAAGACGGACGGCGGATATTTCGGGATGTTTCGCGCGGCGGACGATTACTTTTTCGTCCGGCCCGTCCTCGATCCCAAACCGGGCCGGGAGATGATCTATCAGGGGCGGAAAGTCGTCCAATGGTCGATCAACAATTACCTTGGCCTGGCCGAGAACGAGGAGCTGCGGGCGATCGCCGTGGAGGCGGCCCGGACCTACGGCCCGGGGGCGCCGATGGGCGCGCGAATGATGACGGGCAACACGGAAAAACACATCGCCCTGGAAAAGAAATTCGCCTCCTATCTGGGGAAAGAAGCGGCCATCCTCTTCAATTACGGCTATATGGGCGTGCTGGGCACGATCCAGGCCCTTTGTGAACCTGCGGATACGATCCTGATCGACAAGCTGGCCCATGCCTCGATGGTCGATGCCATGTTCCTCTCACGGGCCAAATTCCGCGTCTGGAAACACAACGACATGAACAGCCTGGAACTCCACCTGAAGCGGGCCGACAAGAACCGTTCCGGGGGAGTCCTGGTCGTGACCGAAGGAGTCTTCGGCATGACCGGCGACGTCGCGCCGCTGGCCGAGATCTGCGCCCTCAAGGACAAGTACGGCGCCCGGCTATTCGTCGACGACGCCCATGGGTTCGGCGTCGTCGGCCCGACGGGGCATGGGACGGGCGAGTTGTACAGCTGCCACGACAAGATCGACGTCTACCTCGGCACGTTCGCCAAAGCTTTCGCCGCCATCGGCGGCGTCGCCGGCGGGCCGAAGGACGTCATCGAGTGGGTCCGCTTCAACGCCCGCACCCAGGTCTTCGCCAAGAGCCTGCCGATGATCTATGTGGAGGTTCTCAGCCGGGCCCTCGATTTCGTCGCCCAGGACCATTGGCGCCGCGAACGGATGTGGGAAGTGAACCGCAAGCTCAAGGACGGCCTGCGGGCCCTCGGCTATATGGTCGGCGAGGTCCCCTCGCCGGTGACACCGGTCTTCATCCATTACAAGGACATGAAGATCGCCATGGCCATCATCCGGAAAATGCGCGAGCAGGAGATCTTCATCACCGGGGTCATCTACCCGGTCGTGCCCAAGGACATCGTCCTCTTCCGCATGATACCGACGGCCTCCCACACGGACGAGGACATCGACCGGACGATCGCCGCGTATCGCAAAGTCCGCGACGACCTCCATCTCGATCTCGACGCCGTCAAGGCCGCCTTTGACCGGGCCGGGAAGCCCGAGGAGTCCGAGGCCTGATCCGCGGGCGAAAAAAACCCTCATACCGCCCCCTTTGAAGGCGGTATGAGGGCCGTCTCGAAATCGAAATCCCTAAAGCGCGTTTCTATTTGTCGGCGAAGGCGAAGATTGTCAGATAGCCATGCTGGCTGATCTTGGCGATCAATTCCCCGCTGACTCTCTCCACGCTGTCGCTGGTCTGGTGGTAATCCGTAGTCATGGCCGCCATATAGTACACGAACGGCTTCTTGACCGAGGCGAACGAGGCGTGGTCGGAACCGCCGCTGCCGGCGCCCAGGGCGTTGCCCTGCAGGGCCAGATCGAGCCCGACGTACTTGTTCATCTCCCGGGAGATTTCGGCCAGGTCCGTGCCCTCGGTCCAGCTCAGGGTGACGAACCAGGGATTGCGGATCTTCTTGACCAGGTCTTCGGCGCCGGGGACTCCGTAGCGCTGTTTGACCCGGGCGATCGTCGTATCGTCGTAGGGCCGGCTGATCATGTCGAAGTTGAGGTACCCAACGGTCTTGTCCATCGGCCAGATCGGGTTCACGACATAGTACCGGGAGCCCAGAAGCCCCTCTTCCTCGCCGGTCCACAGGGCGAAGATGATCGTCCGTTTCGGTTTGACGGGGTTCGCGGCGATGGCCTTGGCGATGTTCAGGACGCCGACCGAACCGGAACCGTTGTCGTCCGCGCCGTTGTAGACGTAGTCTTCCCACTTGCCTAGGTGGTCGTAGTGGGCTCCGACGACGAAATATTCGTCCTTCAGCTTGGGGTCCGAGCCTTCGATCATGCCCAGGACGTTGATGCCCCGGACGAGCGAAGTCTTGGATGTGGAGACCACGGTCACCTTGGCTCCGGGGATGTCCATCGAAGCGGGCTTATAGGTCGTTTCGATCTGTTTTTTGAGATCGTCGATCGACTTGCCGGTGCCATCGAGAAGGAAATTGGCCATCTCGCGGGTGAAATTCAGGGTCGGCGCGTCGCCCTGGCCCATGGTCGCTCGGGTGTCGCCGGCGACGGACAACCGGGCGCGGGGCTTGTTGACGATCGGCCGCTCGTCATTGACCCGGCGCGGAGTCGAGAGGGACTTGAAAATGTCAAAATCCTTGCCGTTGTTCTGGATCTGAATGATGGCCGCCGGGCCGAGCTTGGCGATTTCGGTGGCCTTGTTGAATAGGCCGGGGCCGCCGCCGCGCGGGCCCATCATTATGTTGGCCTGGGGGCCGGAGGGGAAGTATTTGTCTTTAAGTTCCTTCTTGAGGTTGAAGGGTGATTTGGGATCGTCGCGTCCGGGCGCCTCGCTCAACATCAAGACGATCTTGCCTTTGAGGTTGAGGCCTTTGAGTTCGTCCCATTGGATGGACGGCTCGCTGATGCCGTAGCCGACGAAGACGACGGGGGCGCTGAGCGTCCCGTCCGCTCCGCCGAAGCCGGCCTGGAAATCCACGCCGGACTGGAAAGTGCGGGACTTCAATGCCCCGGCTTTGTAGATGTCGATGGTCACCAGGGACTGCGAATCGGAGACCGATTTCAGTCCGAATTCCTGGAAATAGGTCCGCTGGGGGGGAGTGGCCGGCTGGGCGCCGCCGCGCATGCCGCCCCGGCCGCCGCCGAAGGCGGGCATGTCGCCGGCGGGCTTGAGGCCCCACATCTTCATCAACGACGCCGCGTATTCGGTGCCGAGCTGATAGCCGCGGGTGCCGGTCTCACGGCCTTCCAAGAGATCCGAGGCGATGAAGGTCAACATGGCGATCGAGTCTTTCGCCGTGATGGCCTCGAATCCGGCCTTGTACTTGTCGGGAACGGGCTGGGGTTTGTCCACCAGGTTAAGGGCCTTCTGGACATCTTCCAGCTTCATTTGCGCCTGCTGCGGGGCTTGGGCCCGCAGGGAGAAGATCAGCGCAAAAAAGAGCAACGCGATCCAAACGTGACGTTTCATTCCGACCTCCAATTTGAATTTGCCTATTACACGCATACTTTAGACGGCATTAGGGACGTTTTTCTTTCATATATTTGTCAGTCGCCTCGACATTCATAACTCCTTTAGAATCAATTGATAAATCGCGCCGTTTCTCCGTTTTTTCCGGAATCCCAAGCGGGCTTGGAAATACCCCGAAATTTCATCGGCCCTTCATCATTTCTTAACGGGCCGGACTTATCCTGTGCTCCCACTGAATAAAGGTAGGTTTCCTCTAGACGGCGGGGAATCAAGGTCGACCACCCCTCCCGGAGGAGAAACAAGTCGGTCAAGGAGAAACAGACGATGACCATACGCAAAAGAACGGCCCTGGCGGCCGGAATCCTCCTGATGTCCGGTCTTACCGCCTTTGCCCAAACGGCGACCCCGTCCTCTCAGACGTTCGGCACTACGATTTATTTTGACTACTCGTATAACGCCTCCAACGACGGCTTTCTGACCGGCACGGACGCCGCCAAGCTGCTCAGCAACAAGTTCGCCTTCCGCCGGGCCTACCTCACCTACGAGAACAAGATCAACGACTTCCTGAAGTTCCGCTTCCGCATCGACGCCGACAGCCAGAATAACGTGACGTCGGTCAACTTCAAGAGCAGCTCCGTCAGCCAGGACAATAAGATGCGCCCCTTCGTCAAGCATCTTTATCTCGATTGGGCCGGGCTCCTGTCCGATTCCAGCCTGAAGGTCGGCATGGTCGATACCCTGCCGTTCAAGCTGGCCGAAGACCGCTGGGGCTATCGCTCCGTGGCCAAGACGCTGGCCGATATCTATAAAGACATCACCGGGGTCAACATCCGCTGTTCGAGCGCCGACCTCGGCCTCAATTTCCAGGTCCCCGTCAACCAGTACATCCGCCTGGCGACCATGATCGTCAACGGCGACGGCTACGGCGCCGTAGCCTCCAGCAAGTTCCGGAAGATCGGCGGCCAGGTCCAAATCATCCCCGTGGCCGGTTTGAATCTCGTTGGATATTACGAAGTCGAAGACCGCCCGGCGACCTCGGCCATGATCGCTGCAGGATCCAAGTCCTATGATTCTGCCGGCACGGCCAAGATGACGAAAGCCGATGTTTTCTTCGACATGATCGAAAACCTAAACGTCTCCTTCGAGTGGTTCAAATACGACAATCCCACGTTCACCTACAAAAACGCGGCCGGCAGCACGATCCAGTATAAAACCGGCGGCTGGTCCGTATTCGGGACGTATAAGATCATTGTCGATAAGCTCAACGCCTTCGCCCGCTACGACTCATACGCCCCCGATTCGACCCAGTCCCTGAAGGACCAGGGCCTGGCCATCGTCGGGCTGGATTGGGCCCCGGTCCACACAAGCTGGAAAATCCAGCCCAACGTCTGGTTCTACAACTACAAGGACGCGGCCAAGAAAAGCGACATCGTCGCCAACCTGACCTTCTTCCTGAGTTTCTGAAGATCGACAAGAGATAAGGAGAATCGATATGAGAATACAAAAACTGATCGCCATCGCCGAAGTCGTGCTCATGCTCTTCGGCGCCTCCCTGCTCCTGGCCCAGGGCAAGATGCTCCAGGTCAAGGGCTCGGACACCATGGTCAACATGGTCCAGATCCTGGCCGAAGAGTTCATGGCTAAGAATCCCAAGATGCCCATCGCCGTCCTGGGCGGCGGTTCGGGCACGGGCATCACGGCCATCATCAACGGCACCTGCGACTTGGCCGATGCATCCCGCGATATCAAGTCCAAGGAAATGAACCAGGCCTGGGAAAAGGGCGTCAAACCCCGCAAATTCTCGGTCGCCGTGGACGGGCTTAGCATCATCGTCAACGAGAAGAACCCCTTGACCAAGCTGACCATGACACAGGTCGGGGCCATCTACCGGGGCGAGGTCAAGAATTGGAAGGGCGTCGGCGGCGCGGATATGAAGATTTCGCTCTACGGCCGGCAGTCCAATTCGGGCACCTATTCCTTCCTTCAGGAACATGTCCTGGGCAACAAGCCCTACTCCACGGACATGAAGGAGATGAACGGCAATGCCCAGATCATCGAAGGCGTTCTGGCGGATGAAGCGGCCATCGGCTACGTCGGGGTCGGCTACGTCGTGGACAAGACGACCGGCAAGGCGATGAAGGGTCTCAAGGTCCTGAACATTAATAAAATGGACAAGGACCAGGCCTTCTCGCCCATGGACAAGGCCGCCGTCGATGCCGGGACGTATCCCATCGCCCGGCCTCTCCTCATGATCACGAACGGCGCGCCCAAAGGTACCGCCGCCGCCTTCATCAAGTGGATCCTCAGCGACGAAGGCCAGAAGATCGTCGAGCGCGAGGGATTCTACACGGTGGGGGGAAAGTCCCAGGCCGAAAACGACAAGAACCTCAAGTAAGACCGCAGCCTCAGAAGGGCGGCTAAAGCCCGTCCTGCGCCTCCGGGAGCGGCCGACGGGCCGCGCCCGGGGCGCGAATATTCCTCCGAGGTGCGGATCGGATCAAAGCCATGACCAAGCGAGCGCTGCGGAACCTCAAGGAATCGGCCGTCAAGGCCTTCTTCTTCACCAACGGCATTTTGGCCGTCTTCGTCCTCGTCGGAATCTTCGCCCTTCTCCTCTCCTCCGCGATCCCCGCTTTTCGCGAGATCAAGATCACGGAATTTCTCGGCCAAAAGCTCTGGGACCCGACCTCTCCGACAGGGGCCCATTACGGCATCCTGTCCATGATCGTCAGCACCATCTATGTCACGCTCGCGGCCATGGTCATTGCCCTACCCGTCGGGCTGGGCGTGGCCGCCTACCTGTCGGATGTGGCCCATGAACGCGTCCGGGAGATCGTTAAACCAGTCGTCGAAGTCCTGGCCGGCATCCCCTCCGTCGTCGTCGGCTTCCTGGGAATCGTCCTGATCGGCCCATTCCTGGCCAAGCTGACCGGGCAATCCAACGGGCTGAACGGCCTGAACGGCAGCATCCTGCTGGCGGTCATGGCCCTGCCGACCATCATCAGCATCTCCGAGGACTCACTGAACGCCGTCCCCAACGGCTATGTCGAAGCCTCGCTGGCCATGGGCGCCTCACGGTGGCAGACGCTCGTCCGGGTCAAGATCCCGGCCGCCCTGTCCGGCATCATTGCCGCTTTCATGCTCGGCATGGGCCGGGCCATCGGGGAAACGATGACCGTTCTGATGGCCACGGGCAACGCCCGGACCTTCCCCCACGGCCTCCTTCAGAGCCTCCGGACGATGACCTCGAATATCGCCATCGAGTTGGGCGAAGTCCCGTATTACACGACCCACTACTATGCCCTGTTCGCCATCGGCCTCGTCCTCTTCCTGATGACTTTTCTGGTCAATCTCGTGGCCGACATCGTCCTGCGCAAATACCAGGAGCGCGAGTTGTGAAAAGGAGAAGCGTCATCCAGTTTCTGGGCTTCATGGCGCTGCGTGTCTGCCTGTATCTCGTCCTGGCCGCCCTGATGGTCTTCCTCTACGACATCGGCAAAAAAGGCGGAGGGGCGATCAGCTGGGAATTCCTCTCCAAAATGCCCCGGCGCGGAATGACCGAAGGGGGGATCTTCCCGGCCATCTATGGGACGTTCCTGGTGACCATGGTGACGGCTCTTTTAGCCGTTCCCATGGGCATGTTCGCCGCCATCTATTTGAACGAGTACGCGAAGCAAACCCGTATCACCCGGCTCATCCGTCTCTCCATCCGTAATCTCTCGGGTGTCCCCTCCATTGTTTATGGTCTATTCGGGGTCATCCTGTTCGTCAATATCTTCAAGTTCGGGACGTCGATCCTGTCGGCGGGCCTGACCCTCGGTCTGATGACCTTGCCCTGGACGATCACGGCCAGCGAAGAAGCCCTCAAGACCGTTCCCAATTCCTACCGGGAAGGCGCCTTGGCCTTGGGCGCGACGAAATGGCAGTCCATCCGGACGAATGTCCTCCCCTACGCCCTCTCCGGCATGTTGACGGGGACCGTCCTCGGCCTGGCCCGGGCGGCGGGGGAGACCGCCCCGATCATGTTCACCGGAGCCGCGTTCGCCCTGCCGTTCCTGCCGAAATCCCTCTCCGACCAGTTCATGGCTCTCCCGTACCATCTGTACATCATGGCCACCCAGCACCACGATCTCGCCAAAGCCCGGCCGCTAGCTTATGGGACGGCGCTTGTCCTCATCGTTTTCGTTTTAGGGATGAACATGACGGCGGTTGTCCTGCGCTGGCGGCTGCGCCGGAAAAGGAAGTTCTGAGATGTCCTCCCGACCCAAGATCGAAGTCCGGAATCTGAATTTCTATTACGGCGCTAAGCCGGCCGTCAAGGACCTCAGCCTCGTTTGTCACGAGAAGAAAGTCACCGCGCTCATCGGCCCCTCGGGCTGCGGCAAATCGACGTTTATCCGGACGCTCAACCGGATGAACGATGTGGTCGCCGGCACGCGCGTCGAGGGACAAATCCTCCTGGACGGGGAATCCATCCTCGCGCCAAAGGTCGACGTCGTCGAGCTGCGGCGGCGCGTGGGCATGGTTTTCCAGCGGCCCAACCCGTTCCCCAAATCGATTTACGATAACGTCGCCTATGGCCTGCGCATCAATGGCCTGCGCGACCGCGACAGGCTGGACGAGATCATCGAAAAAAGCCTGAAAGAAGCCGCTCTCTGGGAGGAGGTCAGGGACCGCCTTCGCGAGAATGCCTTCGCCTTATCCGGCGGGCAGCAGCAGCGTCTGTGCATCGCCCGGACCCTGGCCGTGAATCCGGAAGTCGTCCTCTTCGACGAACCCTGCTCGGCCATCGATCCCATCGCCACGGCCAAGATTGAAGACCTTATCCAGCGGATGAAGAAGGACTATACCGTGGTCATCGTCACCCATAACATGCAGCAGGCCGCCCGCGTTTCGGATTATACAGCCTTCCTGATGATGGGCGAGGTCATCGAATTCGGCGAAACGAATTCGATTTTCACCGCCCCGGCCAATAAATTGACCGAGGACTACATCACCGGACGCTTCGGGTGATGCGGGCCCGGCGGCGTCCGATCCGGGCTCCGCGCGTCCCGGCCCCCGTTCGTTTACTTTACACAGAAGTTGATATATAAAAAAGCGAACGAAGAATATATCGCCATGAACGACCTCATCGCCGTCATAGAAGACGAGCCGGACCTGGCCGCGCTGGTCTCCGCCCACCTCCGCAAGGAAGGCTTCCGCGTGGAAACGTTCGGCGACGCGGAGCGGTTCTTCCGCAGTCTGACGAAAAAAATTCCGGATCTCGTCCTCCTCGATCTCATGCTCCCCGACATGAGCGGGCTGGACGTCTGCAAGGCCCTTAAGCGGAGCGACGAATGGCGGGCCATCCCGGTCATCATGGTCACGGCCAAGGCCGAGGAGACGGATAAAATCCTGGGCCTCGAGCTCGGGGCGGATGATTACGTCACCAAGCCCTTCTCGCTGAAGGAGTTGGCCGCGCGGATCAAAGCTGTCCTGCGGCGGGCCGAACCGGCCCCGCTGCCGTCGGTCCTGGAGATCGGGTCCGGACTCGTGCTGGACGCGGAGCGATTCGAGGTCCGGCGGGACGGGACCCCCCTCGATCTGACGTCCACGGAGTTCAAGATCCTGCGCCTCCTGGCCTCCAAGAAAGGCCGGGTCTTCTCCCGGGAGCAGATCCTGGACGAGCTGTGGGGCAACGACAAGATCGTCCTGGACCGCACCGTCGACGTCCACATCAAGAACCTGCGCGAGAAGCTCGGGCCGGCGGCCCGCCTGATCAAAAACATCCGCGGCGTCGGATACAAGGTCGAAGAATGAAACGCACGATTTTCCTCAAGATCTTCGGGGGCTACGCCGTCATCGTCCTTCTGGCCGCGGGCCTGATCTTTCTGCTCTCCTCGGCCTCCATCCGCAAGAGCTACGAAGACACTTCGGCCCGCAACCTGGAATCCCTCGGCCGGGCCATTCAGCCGGACGTCGAGTCTTATCTCGACGCCGTCCGGACGGCCGATCTCGACGCCTTTGTCAAACAGACGGAAAAGCGGGCCGGCGCCCGAATCACGGTCATCGATCCTCAGGGCGCCGTTCTGGCCGATTCCGAAAAAGACACCGCGAGCATGGAAAACCATCGCTACCGGCCGGAAGTGGCCGACGCCCTGGAAGGCCGCGTCGGCGAATCGTTGCGCTTCAGCTATACGGTCGAGGCGCGGATGATGTATATCGGGATTCCCCTCATGAAGGGCGGAACGGTGCGGGCGGTGCTTCGCTTGAGCTATTTCATGAGCGCGATCGACATCCTCGTTTCGCATTTGCGGGCGGCCATCGGGCGGGCCGTTCTGATCGTCGCCGTCCTGGCCCTCCTGGCCGCTTTGCTGTTTTCGCTTCATTGGAGCGGACCGATCCGCAAGCTCACCGGCGCCGCCCGCCAGGTCGAAGGCGGAAATTTCGGGGCCCGCGTCCACATCCGCAACCGGGACGAGCTCAAAGCCTTGGCCGACGGATTCAATCTCATGACTGAAAGGATCGAGCGGCTCTTCGCCGATGTGACCGCCCAGCGGGAAAATCTTCTCAATACCATCGCCTCGATAGAAGAAGGGCTGGCCGTCGTGGACAAGGAGGGCAAGATCACCCTAGCCAACGTCAGTTTCCTCCGCCTGGTCGGCGAAAAAACGGTCGAAGGTCGCTACTTCTGGGAGGTCCTGCGCCGGCCTGCGCTGCGCGACCTGATCGCCCAAGTCCGGTCCGGCAAGGAAGGCGCGCGCCAGGAATGCCGGCTGGATGAGCGGCCGTTTCTCTGCAATCTGAGCTATCTTCCCGCCCAGGACGGGGTCGTCCTGATCCTGCACGACCTCACCATATCCCGCAAGGTGGAGGACATCAAGAAGGATTTCGTCATCAATGCCTCGCACGAATTGCGTACGCCCATTTCGGCCATCACCGGCGCCGTGGAGATTCTGGCCGATGAGGCGGACGAGAAGGCCCGGGCGGCCGCCGTCGACATTCTCAAGCGGCATGCCGACCGCCTGACGGGCATCGTCGAGGATTTGCTCAAGCTGGGCGAGCTCGAGGACAAGGCGTTCAAACTCGAAATCAAAGACATCGACGGACAGGCCTTGACCGCCGGGGTCCTGCGCGTCTTCGAGCCCAAGGCCAAGGCCAAGAATCTCCTCCTTCGCCTGGAGCCGGCTCCGAACCTGCCGCCTCTCCTGGGCGACGGAGACCAGATCGAGCGCCTGCTTTTCAACCTCGTCGACAACGCCGTCAAATATACGGAAAAGGGGAGCGTCACGGTCGCCCTGAAGGCCGAAGGCCCGGACTTCGTGATCGAGGTCGCCGATACCGGCCCGGGCATCCCCCCCGAGCACCGTTCCCGGATTTTCGAACGCTTCTATGTCGCGGACAAGTCCCGTTCCCGCAAACTGGGGGGGACCGGCTTGGGCTTGTCCATCGTCAAGCACATTGTCCAGCTCCACGGCGGGACGATCACGCTGAACAGTGTCGAAGGTCGCGGCACCACGTTCACGGTGCGTCTGCCGCTCGAACCGCCGCGCCCGGTTCAGCCTTGAATCACGGGTGAGGGCGATTCGGCAAAGGGATTGATGCGGACGGCCAGGGAAAAGAGGAAGGGATAGTTGTCCTTGAGGTGTTGGGCGTAAGCCAGCCATTCGCTGGCGATCTGCGAGTAGGCCCGCTGGATGTCCCCGGCCAGATGGGTGTAATCCGCGTCGGGCAGGCCTTTCAGCGAGTCCGGGCGCATCTCCAGCTCCTCGACCAGGTGGAAAACGGCCCAGAGCAGATCGGTGAACCGCTCGTGCTCGAGCAGGTTGGGATTCTCCAGCAAACCAAGCAGGAAAGAGCGGTTGTCCAGCAGACAAGCCCGCAGGTCGCGCAGAGCTTCCGGCGTGACTCGGACGCGGTAGGAGAACGTCCGAGCTGTCTCCATGGCCAGGCGAAAGTCGGCCTTCTCCCAGCGGACGGTGAACGCCAATCGAGGGGCCAGCTCGGCCGTGTTGTCGACGAAGAGCGGGAACTTGGCCAGGAGGTTGCGGCCGAGGGCGCTGAAGAAAGCGCCGATGACCATGTTCATCTTTTTCAACATGGCCTTCTTCTCCCGGCGGGCCAGGATGCTCTCGAAGACCACGGTCGCGAAAAGTATGGTGATGAAGAGAAAGGCGATATCGCCGATGAGATAGATGAAGATGTGGCGGACGTCCCGGAAGATGAGATAATGGATGGCATAGACGAGGGCCGATCCGCCGAGCAGGGCGAGCGATAGGGTGAGCCGCCAATTCCAGCGCTTCTTCGGCGAAGGCATTGCCCGTCCTCAGCAGACCGGCGCCCGGCGCGGACACGCCGGCAGTTCCATCCGCTCGAGAGGGCGGATGCCCGGTTCGCACTCCGAGGGGATGCAGCAGGTCTCCCACGTCCGCTTGAAGCCGCGGAAGCCGATCAGGTCGACGTCGGGCGACAGGAATCCGGGTTTGACCGATTCCTGCTTCATCAGATCCGTGCTCAGGTATTTTTTATCGTCGTTCGATTGGAACATCGAAATCCTCCGGCTCGGCGATCGAAATGGAAGCCCCTATTTTTGAAGAGACGGCGCCGATTGTCAAGCTTCGATTGACGGCGCATGCCGTAACGCGTAGAATAATAAGAAGTATCATGCCCGCCTCTTTGTTCCATCCCGAGAAAGCGATCGAGTTTCTTTTGTCGCGGGGGGATCTCCCCGTTCTCTACTGGCTGAAGAAAGACGTCTTGGACGTTTCCGAAGAACGCGAAGGACGAAACCTCGGCAAATTCAGCGGACGAAAACGCCTGCTCGAAACCCAAAAACAGGACGGAAGCTGGAGCAAGGACAGGATCGGACGTCTGCGGACCGGGGACCGGCCCGCTCTTCTGGCCGAAACCCTCAAAAACGTCTTTCGGCTGCGAGACTTCGGTTGCGCGCTGGATGAGGAGAGGGTCCGCCGCGCGGTTGAGTTTCTCTTCAGCGTCCAAACCAAGGAAGGCGATTTTCGGGCGACCTCCTCGAACGAGTACTCGCCCGGCTTCCACGCTCTGACCCTGGAAATCCTCTGTCAACTCGGGCTGGACGATGATCCCCGGGTGAAAAAAGCTTTTCGCTGGATCCTGGCCCATCGACAGGACGACGGCGGCTGGGCCATCCCCTGCCGTACAATCAGCCGCCGGACGGTTGAAAAACGGTTTAAAACGCCGGTTCAAGGACCGGACCGGCCCTTTCAACTCGATCCCAGGAAATCCTATTCGCATTACATCACCGGCCTGGTCCTGCGGGCCCTGGCCGCTTCGCCCTCGCACCGCGCCGGCCGCGATTGCCGCAAGGCGGGAGAGCTCGTCCTGCGCCGTTTCTTCAAGGACGATGTCTATGCCGACCGGAAATCCGCGATCTATTGGCAGGAGCTCAGTTATCCCTTCTGGTCGACCAATGTCTTGAGTTGCCTGGATTCTCTGGTCCTGGCGGGCTTCCAATCCGCGGATCCGGCCATCGGGAAAGGCCTGGCCTGGCTCCAAGCGAAACAGGACGAGAACGGGTACTGGCTCTCCAACGCCCCCCATTCGGGCTGGGACGACCACCTGTGGCTGACGTTTGCCGTTCTCCGTGTTTTTAAGCGGTTCGGGCGGCTCGCCGCTTGAGGCGGAGCGGCAGTGCGGGTTTATCTCGGTTTGGGAAGCAATATCGGAAACCCGGCCCGGCATCTGGAAGCGGCCCGCCGGGCGCTCGAGAAGGGCGGCGTCCGCATCCTCAAAAAATCATCCCTCTATGAGACCGAGCCGGTCGGCTACGCCGCCCAGCGCTGGTTTTACAACCAGGTCATCGAAGCTGAAACCGATTGTTCGCCGCGGCAGCTCTTGACCCTGGCCAAGTCGATCGAACGGGCCCGGAAGCGCCGGCCCGGGCCCCGCAACGGCCCCCGGACTATCGACGTCGATATCCTGCTCATGGCCGGCGTCCTTCTGCGTACGGACGATCTGGTCGTCCCTCATCCGCGGCTGGCCGAGCGGCGCTTCATCCTCGAACCGTTGGCCGAAATCGCTCCGCGCCTCGTCCATCCCCTCCTCGGAAAAACGGTCGGGGCCCTTCTCCGCGATTGCCGCGATCCCTCGATCGTCCGGCCGATCGGCCGGCTCAAAAAGCGTCCCTGATGTGGCGGAATTCGGGAGCGCGGCGTCCTTCGACGAGCAGGGACAGGACGTCAAAGCGGCAGGGCACGTCCGGCCCGATCCGAAATTTAGCTAAAAAACCCTCGGCGATCCTGCGGATTTGCCGTTGCTTGGACGCGGTCACCGCCTCCTCGGGCGGGCCGTAGCCCGCGCCGGTCCGGGTCTTCACCTCGATGAAAACGACCGTTTCACCGTCTCGGGCGACGATGTCGATTTCGCCGTGCCGCAAGCGGAATCCCCGGGCCAGGATTTGGTAACGATTCCGTTCGAGATATTCGACGGCGGCGTCTTCGCCGCCCCGGCCCAGGTTCAGCCGCCGGTCTTGATGCTTTTCCAACGCACGCCGTCCTTGGTGTCTTCCAGGACGATGCCGGATTGCAGCAGCTCCCTGCGGATTTCATCCGCCCGGCGGAAATCACGTCCCTTCCGGGCGCGTTCGCGTTCGTCGATCTTGGCCAGGATCGCGGCGTCGAGGGATTCCTCGCGGCGCGGCGGCAGGACGGCCAGCACATCGTCCAATTGATAGACGAAGGACAAGAGGCGTTTTGCGTCATCGGCCCGGAGTTTTTCGTCCTTGATGAGGACGTTGGCTTTGCGGATGAGATCGAATACGGCGGTCATGGCCAGGGAGACGTTGAGATCGTCCGCCAGCCCGTCCAGGAATTTTTTCCCGGCCTCGGCGGCGAGGGATTCCGCCTCGTCCGTGCGTCCCTCGGGGAACGATCGTTTGTCCAGCTCGTAGAGGAAATCCTTGATGCGCTGCAGGCCGGCCGCGCTCTGTTCGAGGGCCTCGAAAGTGAAGTTCAGGACTCGGCGGTAGTGGGTCGCCAGGAGGAAATAGCGGAGTACGGAAGGATCGATGCCCCGTCCCAGGAGATCATTCAGCGTGTAGACATTACCCTTGGATTTAGCCATTTTTTCCCCGTCGACGACGAGGTGGTGGCAATGCAGCCAATAGCGGACGAACGGTGCGCCGAACGCGGCTTCGGACTGGGCGATCTCGTTCTCGTGATGGGGGAAGATGTTGTCGACGCCGCCGCAGTGGATGTCGAAAGTCGGGCCGAGATACCTGGAGCTCATGGCCGAGCATTCGATGTGCCAGCCGGGCCGGCCCGGGCCGATCTCCGTCTCCCAGAACGGCTCGCCGGGCTTGGGCGCCTTCCAGAGGGCGAAATCGTGGGCGCTTTCCTTTTCATACTCATCCGCTTCGACGCGCGCTTCGATCCGGGCGGTAGTCTGCAGATCGTCGCGCCGTATCTTGGACAGTTTGCCGTAGCCGGGAAATTTGGCGATGTTGAAATAGATCGATCCGTCCTTTGGATAGGCGTAGCCCTTGTCCAGCAGGGTCTTGATGATGCTGACCATCTCGGGAATGTGCTCGGTCGCCCGGGGATAATGATCGGCCGGATCGATCCGCAGCGTTTTCAGCCCGCCGAAAAATTCCCGGATGAACGGCGCGGTGTATGCGTCGAGGCCCAAGCCCTGGGCCGCGGCGTTGCGGATGGTCTTGTCGTCCACGTCGGTCAGGTTCATGACGTGGAGGACGCGGAAGCCGGCGAACCGGAGCGACCGCTTGAGCAGATCCTCGAAGACGTAAGCCCGATAATTCCCCATATGGGGGACGTCATACACCGTCGGCCCGCAGGTGTAGAGTCCGACCCGCCCGGCGACAAGCGGTTCGAAGTCCTCGATCGAGTTGCTGAGCGTATTGTAAAAGCGAAACATCATTGCTCATTATAATTCGGCTTTCGCCATTCGCCAAGCCGAGATCTCGGCAGGGGGCCAGCTCATTCCTTTTGAATTTTCCGCCGGGGCGAGGAGTGTGCGGGGGAAAACCCGTACGACGACCAAGCGGGCATGGTTTCCCGCCGAAGGCGGGAAGAGCGCGGGAGCAATGTTGGAGCGGGAGGACCCGCCGAACTTGTTTGATAAGGGCGAAGGGGAATTTGGGGAAAACCCGTGCGACGACTGAGCGGGCACGGTTTTTCGCCGAAGGCGAAAAGAGCGAAGGAGGAGCGTCGGAGCGGATTTTCCGCGCAGGGGAAAATCCGAGTGTTTTCCCCAAACTCCCTGAGCCCTGCCCCTCTTGCCCCGCCCGCCCTTTTGTGCCATAATTTTTTCTCGGATATTCCCAGTCTTTCTCAAGGACCACATTCCCATGCCCAATCTAATCGGTATACGCCGGGAGGATAAAAACCGGTGGGAGCGGCGCGTCCCGCTGATCCCCAGCCATTTGCGCGAGTTGCGCGTCGAACAGGGCCTGGCGTTTGTCGTCCAATCCTCGCCGATCCGCATCTTTCGCGACGAGGACTACCGCCTGGAAGGAATTCCGGTCGAAGAGTCCCTGTCCTCCTGCGGCGTCGTCCTGGCCATCAAAGAGATCCCCCTGTCCCTGATCGAGCGGGACAAGGCCTACCTGCTGTTTTCCCATACGATCAAGGGCCAGCCCCACAACATGCCCATGCTCCGGCGTTTCATGGAAGGGGGATGCTCGCTGATCGATTACGAGAAGATCACCGACGACTTGAACCGGCGCTTGGTCTTTTTCGGCAAGCAGGCCGGGGAGGCCGGCATGGTCGACACGCTTTGGGCGTTGGGCGCGAAATTGGACGCGGAAGCGCAGCCCAACCCCTTTTCCCCGCTCCTTCAAATGTATCATTACACCAGCCTGATGGAGGCCAAGGAGGAAATAGCCGAAGTGGCCCACGTCATCCGGACCGACGGTCTGCCCGGGCCGCTCGTGCCGTTCGTCTGCGGCTTCGCCGGCTACGGCCACGTCTCCCAGGGCGCCCAGGAAATCTACGACCTGCTGCCGACCGAAGACGTCCCGGCGGAACAATTCGCCGGGTTCCTGAAACAGCGGAATTTTTCGGCCCACAGGGTCTACAAAGTCGTTTTCCGGGAAGAGCATATGGTCCGGCCGCGGAGCCCGCGCCGGTTGTTCGAATTGGCGGATTACTACGAACATCCGGAAGAATACGAGCCCCTCCTGGAGAGTTATCTGCCGCATCTGACCGTACTGGTCAACGGCATCTATTGGGAGCCCCGCTACCCGCGGTTCGTCACCAAGGCCTTCATCAGGGAATTGTACGCCTCGGACCCTCGCCCGCGTCTGCGGGTGATCGGAGACATCTCCTGCGACGTCGAGGGCGGCGTGGAATTCACCGTCAAGGCGACCGACTCGTCCAACCCTGTTTTCACCTACGATCCGGCTGCGGATGAAGCCCGCGACGGTTTTCAAGGCCGCGGCCCGGTCGTGATGGCCGTCGACAATCTACCGGCGGAGATTTCCCTGGAATCATCGGTCTTTTTCAGCCAGGCCCTCAGGCCGTTTCTGCCGTCGCTGGCGCGGGCTGATTTTCAAGGCTCCTTCGAAACGCTCGAACTCCCCCCGCCCATCAAAAAGGCGATGATCCTGCACCGCGGACAATGGACGCCCGACTATGCCTATTTGCAGAAGTTCCTCGATCACGGTTCCGTCAAAGAGGCCTCCCATTAAAACCCTTCTCGTCCTCGGCTCCGGTTTCGTGGCCGGACCGTTGGTCCGGTATTTTCTCGACCGAGCCGACGTCCGCGTCCGGATCGGAGATCTCGAACCGCAGAAAGCGGCCGCTCTGGCCGGCGGTCATCCCCGCGCTTCCGCCTTCGGCCTCGATCTCAAGGACGAGCGGGCCTTGAACGCGGAAGTCGCCGGCGCCGACGCGGTCATCAGCCTCGTTCCGTATGTCTTCCATCCGTCCGTGGCCCGGGCCTGCATCCGCAACGGCAAATCCATGGTCACGACGTCTTACGTCAGCGAGGCCATGAAGGGCCTGGATGCTGAAGCCCGGGCCGCCGGCGTGATCCTCCTCAACGAGGTCGGCCTCGATCCCGGGATCGACCACATGGAGGCCATGCGCCTCATCGACGGTGTCCATCGCGGCGGCGGCCGCGTCCTCGGTTTCACATCGTATTGCGGCGGGCTCCCGGCCCCCGACAGCAACACCAACCCCTTCGGCTACAAATTCTCCTGGAGTCCGCGCGGCGTTCTCCTGGCGGGCAAGAATCCGGCCCGTTATCTCCGGGACGGGCGCGAGATCCGGATCGCGGCCGAGGACCTCTTCGACCACTATGAGCTCCTGCCGGTTCCGGGATTGGGAATCTTCGAGGGCTATCCCAACCGCGATTCGCTGCCCTATATCGACCTCTACGGGATCCCCGAAACGAAGACCATGTTCCGGGGCACGTTCCGCTACCCCGGCTGGTGTCCCACCCTGAAAAAGATCGGAGAGCTTGGCTACCTCGATCAAGCGGAGCGGGACCTGGCCGGGCGGACCGTCCTGGATCTGACCCTGGCCCTGGCCGGCGCGGCCGCTGCGGATGACTTCCGGGCGGTCTTGGCCGCCCGCCTCGGCTTGGCGCCGCAGGGAGACATCCTCGGTCGCCTGGACTGGCTTGGCCTGCTCGGCCGGGAACCGCTTGGCCTCGACCAGGGTTCGCCCCTGGATGTCTTGGAACGCCTGATGCTCGCCAGGCTCCAGTACGCGCCGGGAGAGCGGGACATGATCGTACTTCAACATGTCATCGACGCCCAATTTGAAGACGGCCGCAGGGAAACGATCACCTCCACGCTCATCGATTACGGGATCCCGGGCGGCGATTCCTCCATGGCCCGGACGGTGGGACTGCCAGCGGCCGCCGGCGCCCGCCTCGTCCTCGAAGGCCGAATCGGCGGGCGCGGCGTCCTGGTCCCGGTCATTCCGGAGATTTATTATCCGATCCTGGAGGAACTACAGGCTCGCGGGATCGCCTTCCGCGAAGAACGTCGACGAGTTTAAAAAGGGGGTCGCCCATGATCCGCAAAGCGGCGGTGGCGGGAACGTTTTATCCGAGAGATCCTCAGGAGTTAAAAGAGCGGTTGGGCCGACTGATCTTGCCCGGCCGGAAAAGGGACCGCGCCCTTGCCGTCGTCTCCCCGCATGCCGGGTATGAATACTCGGGCGCCGTGGCCGGGGCGGTCTTCTCCGCGGTCGAGCTTCCGGACGCTTACATCATCATGGCCCCCAGCCATCGTCCGATCCGCTCGATCTTCGCCATCATGAAGGAGGGACGCTGGGAAACTCCGCTGGGCGACGTCTCGGTGGATGAAGAACTGGCCGAAGCGCTGGCGGCCGGCTCTGATCTCATCCGCATCGACCCGGCCGCCCATGCGGACGAACACTCGCTCGAGGTCCAACTCCCGTTCATCCGCGTCCAGATCGAAGCGCCGACGTTGGTGCCGGTGGCCGTCTCCCATCTGGCCCGCTATGAACAGCTCGTCGAGCTCGGGCGAGCGGCGGCGGCGGCCGTCCGCCGGTCCGGCCGGAACGTCCTGCTCGTGGCCAGCACGGATATGAGCCACTACATCAGCGCGGAAGAGGCCCGGCTTAAGGATTTCCTGGCCATTCAAAAGATCCTCGATCTCGATCCCCGCGGCCTGTTCGAGGTCGTCCGCGACGAGGACATCACCATGTGCGGTTACCAACCGACGACGGCCGTTCTGGTTGCGGCCAAGGAGCTGGGCGCCAGGCGGGCCGAGCTGGTGATGTACGCCACCTCCGGCGATCGGACCGGCGATCGGGACGCGGTCGTCGGATACGCCGGTTTGAAGATCCTCTAAGCCGCGGGGGAGAAGCGCGTCCGTTCCCCCTTCCGGAGCGTTTCGTTGACTTCTCCCCGACCCGCGTTATAATAGCCAACGAACGGCCATGAAAAATCCTGCCTTGCGCGAGAAGGACCGCATCGTCCTGCAGACGATCGTCGAGGACTACCTCAAGCACGGGCAGCCGATAAGCTCCGGGTTTATCCACCAGAAAAACGTCCTGGATGATTCGCCGGCCACGATCCGCAACATCATGGTCAAGCTGGAGGAACTCGGTTTCCTGGCTCAGCCCCATGCCTCGGCCGGGCGCGTCCCCACGGACCGGGGCCTGCGCTATTACGTGAACATCCTGCTGGCCGAAGATCCGCGGACGGTCGACCTCGGCGGCTCCTTTGGGGAGAACCTGGCCGCGCCGAAGGGCGACCTCAACGCCCTCCTGCAGGAGGCCTCGCACCTGCTGGCCGAACATTCGGACAGCTTGGGCTTCGTCCTGTCCCCCCGGATCTCGCGCATCAACTTCCGTCATCTGCGCTTCATCAAGATCGCCGAGGCCAAGGTCATGCTTCTCTTGGTGACGACGTTCAACATGGTCTTGACCGAGATCGTGGCCGCCGAGTCGGATTTCGCCCAGATCGAACTCGACCGGGCCGCCCAGTATATCAACCAGAATTTCGCTGGCAAGAACCTGGCCGTCATCCGCGATTACCTGATGCGCGAACTGCCCGTGACCAAATCCCAGTTCGACCAGGCCTTCGCCAAGCTGATGGCCCTGCTCAAGGCCTCCATCGTCCAGGAAGAGAACGAACACCAGATGATCGTCCAGGGCGCCTCGAAACTCATCGACAAATTCGAGGAGACCGGGCCGGACACGTTGAAGATGCTCTTCAGGAATTTCGAGGAAAAGGCCCACCTGGCCAAGCTGTTGTCGGATTTCATCGCTCTGGACAAGGTCAAGGTCCTGATCGGCGAGGAATCCCACCTGCCGCAGATCTCGGAATGCGCCCTGATCCTGTCCCATTATGGCGACGACCGGCAGGTCCTCGGCTCCCTGGGCATCATCGGCCCGAAACGTATACCGTATAAAAAGATCATTCCCTTGGTCGACAACGTGGCCAAGAAACTCAGCCGGACCATCAGCCGGAATCCCTCTTAAGGCGAGACCATCATGAGCGACGAACGCGACGAGAAAACCCCCGACGAAAAACCCTCCTCCGAACCCTCGGCGGGCACTCCGGACGGGACTCCGCCGGGTCCCGGGGAGACGGCGGGCCGGGCTCCTGCCCAAGCCGCCGCCGATGAAACCGCGCCCGAACTCCCCCCGGCGGAGCTTCCGGATCGAGCCGCGGAAACGAGCAAAGTCAAGCCGATCCACCGCAAGCACCGCCGGCATGACCACGACCCGGTCCGCACGTTCAAGGAAAAATTGGAGCGGCGCGAACACGAAATCGAGCATCTCCGCCGCGAGATCGCCGAGGTGAAGGACAAATTCCTGCGCGCGGCGGCCGAGATGGAGAACACCCGCAAGCGGCTGGAGCGGGAGAAGGCGGAGTACCTGCAGTTCGCCCAGGCCGAGCTGTTCAAGGAACTCCTCGCCGTGCTGGACAATTTCGAACGAGCCCACAAGACCGGCGAGGATCCCGAAGGCAAGGGTTTGCAGGAGGGGATCGAGCTCATCCACAAACAGTTCACCGACCTCCTGCGCAAGCGCGGCGTAGCTCCCATTGAACGGACGGACCGCAAATTCGACCCGACGGTCCATCATGCCCTCCTGACCGAAGAGAAAGAAGGCCTGACCGAGGCCGAGGTCGGCGAAGAGCTCCAGAGGGGCTATTTCCTATACGACCGGCTGTTGCGGCCGGCGTTGGTCAAAGTCTTGCTCCCGAAAAAGGACTAATATGGGGCGCATCATCGGCATCGACCTGGGCACCACGTATTCCTGCCTCGCGGCGCTGGTCGAGGACGTCCCCAAGGTCATTCCCAATCTCGAAGGCGCTTCGACGACGCCGTCCATGGTTTGTTTCACCTCGTCGGGAGAGACCCTGATCGGCAACCTGGCCCTCCGCCAGGCCGTGACCAATCCCGACAAGACTCTGTCCTCCGTCAAGCGGCTGATCGGCCGCAAATTCCGCTCGCCCGAAATCCAGGAGGCCCGGCAACGCCTGCCCTACACCCTCCTCGAAGCGCCCAACGGCGACGTTATGATCGAAATTGGGGCCCAGCTCGTGACGCCGCAGGAAGTCTCCGCGCTGATTCTGGGGTATTTGAGGAAGAGCGCCGCGTCCCATTTCGGCGAGGACATTAAGGAAGCCGTCATCACCGTTCCGGCCAATTTCGACGACAACCAGCGCCAGGCGACCAAGGATGCGGCCACCATCGCCGGCCTGGATGTCCTGCGCGTCATCAACGAACCGACGGCGGCCAGCCTGGCCTATGGCTTGAACACGAAAGCGTCCGGAACGGTGGCCGTTTTCGACATGGGCGGCGGGACCTTCGACATCACCATCCTGGAAATCAGCGGCGGCGTCTTCCATGTCCTCTCGACCTACGGCGATTCCTATCTGGGCGGTGAGGACTTCGACCAGCGCATCGTCGAGTGGCTCCTTCAGGAGTACTTCCGGGAGACGCGGGACGACTTGTCCGGGGACAAGCACGCCCTCCAGCGCATCAAGGAGGCGGCCGAGAAAGCCAAACGGGAGTTGTCCTTTACCCACGAGTGCGAGATCAACCTGCCCTTCATCGCCTCCAGCCCGGCGAGTCCGCGGCACCTGCGCAAGACGCTCACCCGGCCCCTGCTGGAGGAACTGACCCGGGACCTCGTGGAGAAGGCTTTCCCGCTCATGCGGAAAGCCCTGGGCGATATCGATCTCAAGCCCCAGTCCGTCGACGACGTCATCCTGGTCGGGGGCCAGACGCGGATGCCCCTGCTGCGCCGCCGAGTGGGCGAATATTTCGGCAAGAAACCCAACGAGAAGCTCAACCCCGACGAGAGCGTCGCCGTCGGCGCCGCCATCCAGTCGGGGATCCTCCAAGGGGATATGAACGACATCGTCCTTCTCCTCGATGTCACCTCGATGTCGCTGGGCATCGAAACCGATCAGGACGGCTGCGAACGCATTATCGACAAGAACGCCACGATCCCGACGAGAAAAACTAAGCCCTTCACCACAGTCGAGGGCAACCAACGGCGCGTCCGCATCCACGTCCTCCAGGGGGAGAGCCGCAAGGCCTCGGAGAACACCTCCCTGGGGATGTTCGACCTGGTCGGTCTGGCGCCCTCGCCGGCAGGCGTGCCCCAAGTCGACGTAACCTTCGAGATCGACGCCAGCGGCATGGTCCGCGTCTCGGCCAAGGACGTGGCCACGGGGCGGGAACAGAAGATGATCGTCCAGCCGTCCTCGGGGCTGAGCCCCGATCAGATGGACGCGATCATGACCCGCGAGGCGGGGAAGATGACCAAAGGCTCGAAGAATGGAAAAACGCGATTACTATGAAATTCTCGGCGTCTCGCGCGGCGCCGGGTCCGACGAAATCAAGAAAGCCTACCGGCAAGCGGCCTTGAAGAACCATCCCGACCGCAACCCGGGCGATCAGGTCGCCGAGGAGCGCTTCAAGGAAGCAGCCGAGGCCTACAGCGTCCTGGTCGATTCCCAAAAACGGGCCCTGTACGACCAATTCGGCCACGGCGGCTTGCGCGGCGAGAGCTTCCAGGGCTTCAATTCGACCGTCTTCGAGGATTTCGAGGATATCCTGGGCAATTTTTTCGGATTCAATTTCGGGTTCGGCGACCTCTTCGGCGGCTCGCGCCGCGCCCGCGCCCAGAACCCGCGCGGCCGCGACCTGGCCCTCGAGCTCGAAGTCACGCTCGAGGAATCCGCGGCCGGCGTGGACAAGGAGATCGCCCTGACCCGGGCCGAATCTTGCGCCGCCTGTGCGGGCTCGGGGATGAAGGCCGGGGCCCGCCGGGGGGCTTGCCCGTCCTGCGGCGGCCGCGGGCAGGTCCGCCATCAGCAGGGGTTCTTCACCGTCGCCCGGACGTGTTCGAATTGCGGTGGGTCGGGCGAAATCATCACCGAGCCCTGCGCTGAATGCCGCGGCTCGGGAACGGCCAAACAAAAAAAAAACCTGCACGTCCGCGTTCCCGCCGGAGTCGCGGAGGGCTCGCGCCTCCGGCTGACGGGCGAGGGCGAGGCGGGCGAGCGGGGGGCCGGCCGCGGCGATCTCTATGTCGTCATCCGCGTCCGCCGGCACGATTTTTTTGAGCGCGAGGATGACCATCTGACCTGCGAGATCGGGCTCTCCTTCACCCAGGCGGCGCTCGGCCTGATCGTAGAAATCCCGCTCTTGACCGGGGGGGTGGAGAAATTCAAGATCCCCGCCGGGACCCAATCCGGCGAAGTGTTCCGGATCAAGGGCGTCGGGATCCGCAACCTGGAGAGCCGGAAAACGGGGGATCTCTATGTCCGGGTCCTCGTCCGCACCCCGGAGGATCTGACCAAGGACCAGAAAGCCATACTCCGACAGCTGGCCGAGCTTCGCCGCGAAAGGCTGGAGACCCTCGATTCCCAGGCCGTCCGCCGGTCCAAGCCGGCGCGGCGCTAGGACGGCCTTTGACCGCCAACCTGTTCTTCGTCCCTTCCGCCCGGACGGCAGGGTCGACCGCCAGGCTGACCGGGGCCGAACACCATCATCTCCGCGCCGCGCGGGTCCGGGCGGGCGATATCGTCTGGCTCTTCGATGAGGAGGGAACCCGCATCCGTGCGGAGATCGAGGCCGTCACCGCGTCCGCGACGCAGCTCCGCCTCCTGGAGCGCGAGCGGTCCGCGGACGTCAGGCTCCGCGTGACGCTCATCCAGTCCGTCCTCAAGAACAAAGCCATGGACGATGTCGTTGAACAGGCCGCGGAGTGGGGCGTCCAGGCCGTGGTTCCCGTCTCCAGCGAGCGCACCGTCGTCAGGCTGGGCGACCGCGAGGACAAGAAAACGGAGCGCTGGCGTCAAATCGCCCGGGCGGCGGTCGAGCAGTGCAAGAGCGGCCGGATGCCCTCCATCGACCCGCCCCGGGCGTTGGCCGATGTTCTTAAGGACCCTCCTCCCGGATGCAAAATCGTCCTCAGCGAGCACGGCGGACGGGCGCTGAAAGACATCCTGGCGGGCCGGTCGGCCCCGGCCGAAGGCGCGGAAGATTCCTGGGTCCTGCTCCTCGGCCCCGAAGGCGGCTGGTCGGAGCGGGAGCTGGACGCCATCGCCGCCGCCGGATTCGAGGCCGCCAGCCTGGGCCCGCAGATTCTGCGGGCGGGGACGGCGGCGGTGAGCGCCGCGGCCGTCGTGATTCATCTGCGGGGATTTTGACCGTGTTCCTGCAGGGCCAGAAAGTCGGCAAATACGAGATCATCCGCGCCCTCGGCAGCGGCGGATTCGGCTCCGTCTTCCTGGCCAAGGACGTTTGGCTCGACATCAAGGTCGCCCTCAAAGTGCCCCATAAGCAATCTTTGGAACTCTACAAGCTGCTCAAGGAACCGCGCTTGCAGGCGGCCCTCGATCATCCCAATATCGTCCGCCTTCTGGCCGCCGAAAAGGTGGACAAGGTCTTTTTTTTCGTCATGGAATACGTCAAGGGCCGGACGCTGGAGAAGATCCTGCAGAAAGAAAAAGTCCTTGACGTGGCCCTGGCCGTCGAGTACGTCCGCCAGGTGGCCGCCGGCGTCGATCACGCCCACAAGAACAAGATCATCCACCGCGATCTGCGGCCTTCCAATATCATGGTTTCGGAGGAGGGCCAGGTCAAGATCACCGATTTCGGCACGTCGGCCTGGCTGCAGAACGTCCCCTATGCCACGACACGGATCGGCTCGCCGCCTTATATGGCGCCCGAACAATTCCAGGGCAAGGCCGGATATGCGGCCGATATCTATTCGATCGGGTGCATTCTCTACGAAATGGTCATCGGCCGGCCCCCGATCTATGATCCCGACCCATTCAAGATCCTGGAGAAGGCGCAGGAAGGAAAGATCACGCCGCCGCGGCTCAAAAACATGCGCGTGCCCCGCGAGCTGGACGAGATCATCATGCGCTGCCTGGCGGTCAAGATCGACGACCGCTATCAACGGTCCGGGGAGCTCTTGAAGGCCCTAGCCGACATTCGCGGCGAAAAGCACCGCAAGTCGGAGATCGAAGACATCCTCGGGCGCATCCGGGCCCGCGATCGGTCGGGCGGCGATCTGTGCTGGAACTGCCGGCGGCCTCTCCCGTTCCGCTCGCGGCATTGTCCCCACTGCGGGGAAACGTCTTGAAACCGGCCGAAGACGGTCATCCTCATCACTGCCCGTCTTGGCTTTACTGCACCTTCGACAACCCCCTGCGCCGGCTGATCCACAAGCCCGACGTCCTCTTCGACGGGCTTCTTCATCCCGGCGACACGGCTATCGATTTGGGCTGCGGAAGGGGTTACTTTTCTCTGGCCATGGCCCGCCTCGTCGGCCCCGCGGGAAAGATCATCGCCGTCGACGTCCTGGAGTCCATCCTGCTCAAAGTGCGGGCCCGGGCCCGGAGGAAGGGGCTCGAGGACCGCATCTTCCTGCATCTCGCCGGCGAGACCGGACTTGGGATCACCGAGCGGGCCGATTTCGTGCTGGCTTTCTGGATGATCCACGAAGTCCGCGAGCGGGGGAAATTCCTGGCCGAGGTCGCGGCCTCGCTCAAGCCGGAGGCTTCGTTTTTGGCCGCCGAGCCGAAGCTGCACGTCAAGGAAGCGGATTTTCTCAAAACGATCGCTCTGGCCGAAGAGGCGGGACTGGTTCTCCAAGGGCGTCCGCGCGTGGTCTTCAGCCGGGCCGCCCTGTTCGGTCGCGGCGCTCCGGCGCGCCGATTCCGAACGGAGGGCCGGCCGGTTCAACGCTGGAAGACGAAAAATTTTCGGCCCGCGAAATTCACAGAGAGCGAAGCCGCCGCGTTGGCCAGATAGGCCGAGGCGGTGCTCAGTCCGAACTGGTGGATCAGGATCCAGGCCAAGGCCGTTCCCAGGATCAGGCTGATGAACGAGACCATGAAGAAGAGGGCGAATTCGCGTTTCCGCGAATGCCGGCCCGGATGGAAGACCCAGACGCGATCCACCAGGTAGGCCGTCGTGTTCGAGACGAAAAAGGCGAAGATCTTGCACAGGACATAATTACGGGCCCGGGCCGAATCGTCCATCGCCGCGACATCGATGTGGAAGAGGCGGACGAGGAATTCCCCGGCCATGAGGGCGGGAAAGACTTTCCAGGCCAGAACGAAAACGGCGAGCATGTCCACAATTGTGGCGAAACTCCCGGCCAAAGCGTATTTCACGAATTGAATGCCCGGGTGGGCTTCGCGGCCAAGAAATTGGCGGATCAAACTGGGCATGGCGGCTCTCCGGCGCGAGTCGCGTATCTTACCCCAGGGGAAGGGGGATGACAAGATGTCCGGGCCGGGTCACCGCGGCGCGGGGCGGGGTGTTTCCGCGGCCGCATCCTCTCGGGCATAGACGATTCCCGGAGTCTTCAGGACGGTCTGGAATTCCGTCTCGCTCAAATCGGCCTTGATGTCGGCGGTCACCGGCGTGCCGAAATAGAAACGTTTGTTGACATCGTCGATGAGGCTGGTGATCCGGATGTTCGTCCCGGCGGACGCGCGGTCCACGATGATCGTGACGCGGTCTCCCTGGATGAGGACGGCGCGGACGGAGGGGTCCTTGGCCATCTTGGCGGTGATGGCTTTGAGACGCCGGGCCCGTTTGTTGCGGATCGAGCGATAAATCAACAAGCCGATCAAGCCCAAGCTGAAGAGGTTGCCCCATTGGACCTTGGCCGCGATAAAGATCGCGCTGGCCAGGACGGCTAAGGCCAGGATGAGGACTCCGTTGCGCCCCCAGGGGAAGGACTTGAAGAGGCCTTCCAGCCAGCCCCGCAGACGTTCGACCGGGGGGAGCGAATCGCGGGTCCCGGATTCGAGGTCGCGCTTCAAATGCTTGAGGTCGGCCGCCAAGGCCTGGGCGTCGGGGTAGCGGTCCTCCGGCCTCTTGCGCAGACAGCGGGTGAGGATGCGGTGCAGCCGGAGCGGCATGTTCCGCCGCACGATCGTCACGGGCTTCGGCTCTTCGAAGGCGATGGAATGCATCGTATCGAGGGGCGTCTCGCCTTTGAACGGCCGGTCTCCGATGACCATTTCGTAAAGGACGATGCCCAGCGAAAACACGTCGCTGGCCGGGCTGAGGGGCTTGCCCCGGGCCTGCTCCGGACTCATATAGTTGATCGTGCCCCGGACCGTCCCGCCCATGGTCCGGGTGGCGGCGAGCGGGCCGCCCATCGTCTGAGTCATGGTCCGGGTCATGGGCAACCCCGCCGGGACGGCCGCCGACTCTCCGACCGTATCCGGTCCGGCTTCGAACAACTTGGCCAGGCCGAAATCCAGGAGCTTGGCATGCCCGTCCCGGGTGACCATGATGTTGTCCGATTTGATGTCGCGATGGATCAGGCCGGCGGCATGGGCGCGGGCCAGGCCCTCGGCGATCTGCAGGGCGATTTCGATCGATCCCAGCAGGTCCAGTTCGCCGTCGGCGATCAGCCGGCTGACGGTCCGGCCGTCGATATATTCCATGGCGATGAAAAGGTCGCCGTCGGCCTCGTCGATGTCGTAGACTTGGGCGATGGCCGGGTGGGTCAGGGAAGCGGCCGAACGGGCCTCCTGGACGAACCGGTTTCGCCGCTCGGGATCGGCGACGAGATCGGGCCGCAGGAGCTTCAAGGCCACCGGCCGCTGGAGTTTGGTGTCCCGGGCCCGGTAGACCACACCCATTCCCCCCTGGCCGAGCCATTCCTCGACGGCGTAATGTTGAAGCATCCGGCCGATCATGGAGTCCGCTGGGTTCATGGCGCCCCATCTAATAACATAGGACGCCTGGGAGTTCAATCGGGGGGCGCCGGAGCAGGCAGGACCCGACGACTCCTTATCGTCCCTCGCCGGGGAAAACGCGTGTGTTTTTTCCCGAATGATTTGAGCCCGGGATTCATGCCAGGCGGCGCTCCTCCGTTTGACTCCGGGAGCGCCCTCCGGTTAAGATAAAAGACCCCGACGCAAGGAGTCATCATGAGCCCTTTCAAGACGGACGCCATGGTATGGATGAACGGCCGCCTGGTGCCCTGGATGGAGGCGACAATCCCCATCGCTTCGCACGTCGTCCATTACGGGTCCTCGATATTCGAGGGCTTCCGGGCCTACCGGAATCCACGCGGAACGGCGGTGTTCCGGCTCGACGCCCACATCCGCCGACTTTACAATTCCTGCAAAATCTACAGAATGGAAATCCCCTTTAGTCGCGAGGATTTCAGCGGGGCCGTCTTGGATACCATCCGGGCCAACGCGCTCGAAGCCTGCTACGTCCGTCCCATCGTTTATCGCGGCTATGGAACGCTGGGCGTGGACCCTTTCCCCAATCCGGTGGATTGCGCCATCCTGGTCTGGGAATGGGGGCAGTACCTGGGCGACGCGGCCCTGGAGGCCGGCGTCGATGTCAAAGTCTCGACCTGGACGCGAATGGCCGCCAACACCTTCCCGGCCCTGGCCAAATCCGGGGCCAATTACATGAATTCCCAGTTGATCAAGATGGAGGCGAAGCTCGAGGGGTACGCCGAGGGCATCGCCCTGAACACGCGCGGACACGTCAGCGAAGGCAGCGGCGAGAACATCTTTCTCGTCTTGGACGGCCGGCTCATCACGCCGCCGTTGTCGTCGGCGGTTCTGCCCGGCATCACCCGAGACTGCGTCATGATCCTGGCCCGCAAGTTGGGGCTGACGGTGGCGGAGGACACGATTCCGCGCGAAATGCTTTATGTGGCCGACGAGGTCTTCATGACCGGCTCGGCCGCGGAGATCACTCCGGTCCGCTCAGTCGACCGCATCTCGATCGGGAGCGGCAAGCGGGGACCGCTGACGAAATTGATCCAAGAGGCCTTTTTCGACGTCGTCGAAGGCCGGACGCCCGACGCGGATCAGTGGCTGACCTACGTCCATACGGCCTGAAAGGGGAGACGCGTTCCATGCACATCGACGATCTGCTCAAAATCGCTATCGGGATGGACGCCTCGGACGTTCATGTCAAGGTGGGCAACCACCCCCAGTTCCGCGTCCATGGCGTTCTCGTTCCGTTGACCCAGCTGCCCCGCCTGACGTCCAAGGACACCGAGGATCTCGCCTTCCAGATCCTGAATGAAGCGCAGAAAAAAAGGCTGGAGGACGACTTCGACCTCGACCTGGCCTACAGCATGCCCGAATTCGGGCGTTTCCGCTGCAGCATTTTCCGCCAGCGCGGATCAACGGCCATCGCCGTGCGCATCATCCCCTTCGAAGCTAAAGGGTTCAAAGAGCTGCTCCTGCCGGCCGTCGTGGAAACGATTGCCGCCATGGAGCGGGGCCTCGTCCTGGTCACCGGATCAACCGGCAGCGGCAAAACGACGACCCTGGCCTCGATGATCGATTTTATCAATAAGACGCAGCGGGACCATATCATCACCATCGAGGACCCCATCGAATATCTGCACCGGGACAAGAAAAGCGTGATCTGCCAGCGCGAGGTGGGCTGGGACGTGAAAAGCTTCGCCAGCGGTCTGCGCGGCGCGCTCCGCGAGGACCCGGACATCATTCTAGTCGGCGAGATGCGCGACCTGGAGACCATCGAAACGGCCATTCTCGCGGCCGAGACCGGTCACCTCGTCCTGAGCACGCTCCACACCATGGACGCGCCGGAGACGATCAACCGGATCATTTCGGTGTTCGCGCCCCATCAACAACGCCAGGTGCGGATCCAGTTGGCCTCGATCCTCAAAGCGGTCATCTCCCAGCGCCTCTTGCCGAGAAAGGACGGTGTCGGACGCGTGCCCGCCGTGGAAATCATGTTGACCACCGCCTATATCCAGGAATGCATCCAGGACGAGGGCAAGATGTTCCTCATCCGCGACGCCATCGCCGCCGGCGTCTCCCAATACGGCATGCAGACCTTCGACCAGTCGCTCTTCCAAATGTACAAGCGGGAATACATTTCCTTTGAGCAGGGCTTGCTCTATTCCACCAGCCCGGACAACTTCCGTCTCCGCGTCGAGGGAGTCCAGTCGTCCCAGGACATGGCCCTGGAGGAAATGGAAAAGAGCATGGACCGGATCAAGACCGAACGCCCCACCAAGAAATGATTGCCATGTATGCCCAACAGATCCGCGAGACGTATCTCGATTTTTTCGCCCGGCGCGGCCACAAGATCGTCCCCAGTTCCCCGCTCCTGCCCAAGGATGATCCGACCCTGCTGTTCACCAATGCCGGCATGAACCAGTTCAAGTCCGTTTTTCTCGGCCGGGAGACGCGGAGCTACACGCGGGCGGCGACCGTCCAGAAATGCCTGCGCGTCAGCGGCAAGCACAACGACCTGGAGCAGGTCGGCCGGACGAGCAAGCACCACACGTTCTTCGAGATGCTGGGCAATTTTTCCTTCGGCGATTACTTCAAGCGGGCCGCCGTGGCCTTCGCTTGGGAGCTCGTGACCGAGGTCTTTAAGCTGGACCGGTCCCGGCTCTTCGTCACGGTCTACGAGGAGGATGAGGAGGCCTTCGATCTCTGGAACAAGGAGATCGGCGTCCCGGCCGGGCGGATTTTCCGCTTCGGCAAAAAGGAAAATTTCTGGGCCATGGGCGACACCGGCCCGTGCGGGCCGTGCTCGGAATTCCATTATGACCTCAACCCGGCCTTGGAGGCGGGCGAGCCGCGGGCGCTGATCGGATCGGGAAGCGACCGCTTCATCGAACTCTGGAACCTGGTGTTCATGCAGTTCGAGCGGGACGCCTCCGGGGCGATGACGCCTCTGCCCAAGCCCTCCATCGACACCGGCATGGGCCTGGAACGGATGGCGGCGGTCCTGCAGGGCCGGACGAGCAACTGGGACACCGATCTATTTGCCCCGCTGATCGGGGAGGTCGTGAGCCTGGCCGGGTGCGAGTATCCGGCCGGGGACGCGGACGATGTTTCCGTCCGGGTCGTTGCCGACCACGCCCGGGCCGCCGCGTTCATGATCGGCGACGGGATCATGCCGGCCAACGACGGGCGGGGCTATGTGCTGCGCCGCCTCATCCGCCGGGCTTACCGCCACGGCAACCGACTGGGCTTGGACGAGCCCTTCGTCTACAAGCTCATGGGCACGGTTGCGGAAGGGATGAAGTCGGCTTATCCGGAGCTCCTGACGGCGTTGCCGTTCATCGCCAAGATCTGCCGGGCCGAGGAGGATCGCTTTTCCCGGACGCTGGCGTCCGGCCTGCGCGTCTTCCATCAGTTCGCCGCCGAGGCCCGCCGCAACGGCGGCGGATCCCTGTCCGGCGAAGCGGCATTCAAGCTCTACGATACGTACGGGTTCCCCCTTGACCTGACCCAGGACCTGGCCCAGGAGGAACGGATGGGGGTTGACGAAGCCGGTTTCGCCGGCGAGTTGGAGAAGCAGAAGACCCGGGCGCGCCAATCCTGGAAGGGTGACGATCGAATGAACGAACGCCGGATTTACGAAGACCTGCAAGGCGCCGGAGCGCGTTTCTCCGGATATGATACGGAGTCGGTTGCCGAAGCCAAGGTCCTGGCCCTTGTCCGCGACGGTGCGCGCGTGGAAAGGCTGGGGGAGGGCGAGGCGGGCGAGGTGGTCCTCGATCGGACTCCGTTTTATGCCGAGGCAGGCGGGCAAATCGGGGACGCCGGGGTCCTCAAAAACGCCCGGTTCTCGGCCGTGGTCGAAAATGCGTTCTATCCCGTGCCCGACCTGCGGGCCCACAAGGTCCGGGTCATAGCCGGAACCCTGCGGGTGGGGGAGGGTGTCGAGGCGGTCATCGATCACGAGCGGCGCAAGGCCGTCCGGGACAATCATACCGCGACCCACCTCCTCCATGCCGCTCTGCGTGAGGTCCTGGGCGATCACGTAAAGCAGGCGGGATCACTGGTCTCGCCCAGCCGCCTGCGCTTCGATTTCGCGCACTTCCAGGGTTTGTCGCCTGAGGAGATCGACCGGGTCGAAGTCCTGGTCAATGCGCGTATCCGCGACGATACGCCCGTCGTGATCCGCGAGATGAGCCTGGAGGAGGGCCTGCGCGAGGGGGCCATGGCCATTTTCGAGGAAAAATACGGCGAGCGGGTCCGCCTCGTCGCGGTGGGCGATTTCAGCAAGGAGCTGTGCGGCGGCGCCCATGCCCCCCTCACCGGCGAAATCGGCTTGTTCAAGATCGTTTCCGAAACAAGCGTCGCGGCAGGCCTGCGCCGGATCGAAGCGCTGACCGGCGAAGAAGCCCTCCATCATGTCCAGCAGAGTGAACGCCTGCTGGCCGATGCGGCCAGGCTTTTGAACGTGCCGCGCAAGGACGTGACCCTGCAGATCGAGAAACTCCGCGACCAAGCCAGGGAAAAGGACCACGAAATCCGCGGTCTCCGCCAGAAAATGCTGACCCAAAGCGCGGCGGAGCCGGCTGAGACCGCCCGGACGATCGGGGGCGTTTCCGTCCTCGTCCAGAAGATCGAAGGGCTGAATCCCGGCGAGGCCCGCGGCCTGGCCGACGACTTGAAGCGGAAAATCGGGTCAGGCGTCGTCATCCTGGGCGCGGTCCAGGACGACAAGGCCTTTCTCATCGCCGGCGTGACCAAGGACCTGAGCGGGCGGATTTCGGCGGCCGAGATCATCAAGGCGATCGCCCCCCTCATCGGCGGCGGGGGAGGCGGCCGGCCCGATTTCGCCCAGGCCGGCGGTCCCAAGACCGGAGAGCTTGATCGCGCCCTGGCCGAAGGCCTGAACGCCGTCGAGAGGATACTCGGAGCCGCGTGATCCGGCCGCCGGGCCTCGCCCCCGGAATCACCCCGGGCGGTGATTGACGGAAACGGCGAAGGGGATCATGATGGAACGGATGAAAAGACGGATTTTCCTTCCGGCCGCCCTGTTTATTCTGCTGGGCGCTTTTCATCTGTCCGCGCGGGGCGAGCTGGTTTCCCTCCTCAAGGCGAAATATGATCCGGCCATCCGATCCGCGGCGCTGAAAAGCGGCCTCGATCCCGCCCTCATCCACGCCGTCATCCGCAACGAATCGGGCTACAATCGTTGGGCTGTCTCCACGGCGGGCGCCCAGGGCTTGATGCAGCTGATGCCGGGCACGGCCGTGTTCTACGGCGTCTCCGACCCCTATGAACCCGAGTCCAACATCGAAGGCGGCGTCAAATACCTGAAGGACCTGACGACGCTCTACGGCGGTCGCACGGATTTGATCCTGGCCGCCTACAACGCCGGCCAATCGGCGGTAACGAAATACAACGGCGTGCCCCCCTACGCCGAAACCCGGGATTACATTGATCGAGTCCAGGCTGATTACGTCCGGGACCTGGCCCGGAAAAAGACGCGTATTTTCTCTTTTGTGGACGCCTCCGGCCGGACCATCCTGACCAACGATCCGCGCCTGGCCATGCCCAAGGCCCGCCGACCCTAGAGATATCCGATCACCGGAAGGCTGCGCGGAACGATCTCAAAAACGGCCGGGAGAGTCCCCAGCTGTTCGCCGTCCAGCTCGAGAAGGACGGGCTCGGCGTCCTCGGGATCGGCTTCCACGCGCCGCCCGCGCACGACTTCGACCTTGTGATAGCGGACGTGCGTCCCGTTCAAGAGCCGCCAGCCATGGCGGCAGAACTCCATGAACTTCATCCCTTTGACCAGGACGGCGTCGAACAGTCCATCGTCCAGCCGGGCGTCGGGAGCGATCTTCATGCCTTTGCCGAACACGCGTCCATTGGCCACGGCGCCGATCAGGTACTCACCGCGGGGCAGTTCCCGGCCGTCCACCCGGATCCGGACGCGTTTGTTTTTGTAGTGGACCATCGTCGAAACCAGGCACCGTACGTACGAGGAGGCCTTGCGCTCCAGCCGGCGGCTGTTGACTTTATGGACGACTTCGCCGCCGACGCCGAAATCGGCGACATTGAGGAAATAGCGCTCGAGGGTCCCTCCGTCCGGAGCGCGGAAGGCCACCCGGCCGACGTCGATGGCCTGGGCCGGCCCCTCGGTGATGACCTGCAGGGCGCCCTCCAAGCGGGAGGGGATTCTGAGGGAGCGGATAAGGTCGCATCCGGTGCCCGAGGGAACGATCCCCAGCGTCGCCTCGGGATTGATCAGGGCCGCTCCGTCGTAGAAGCCGTTGGCGATCTCGTTCATCGTGCCGTCGCCTCCGACGCCGATGATGAGTTCGGTCCCGTCCTTGATGCAGCTGCGGGCGATCTCGATGGCGTGGAGGGGCTTTTCCGTGAACTCATAGCGGAAATCGGAGATGAAATGGCGGAGGCCGTCCCGGATAGAGGTCCAGCGGCGGCGGGTCAGGCCCTCGGCCGATTCGGGGTTGACGATAACCTGGGTCTTCCGACGTCTCATGTAGGGCTTCCCGGTTGGGGAGGAAGGGGCGGTGGGGAGATCGGAGGCGGCGGCGCGGACGGCGCTTTCTTGCCGAAGATACTCATCCCGATGACTCCGCCGAGCGCTCCCAGGACGGCGAAAATGAGCGAAAGAATCACCAGGTGGAACAAGAACGCGGGCAGGGAGAACCCTTGGACCTCGATATTGAAAAGCCGGTCGAAGCCTTCCGGACGGCTGCCGGCCGGGATGTATTCCTGGAACCGTTCAAAGAATTTTCTGAGGAAGGCGAGCTGGATGCGCGTGAAGGGAATGCTGATGAGGGCCGAGGCCGCTGCGGCGAAGACGCCGGTGAACGCGCCGACCAGGGCGCCGTCGCCCGCGGTGAGCGGTCCGGGCGAATCCTTGGCCAGGAGATAAGAGGCCAGAACGGCGCCGCCGATGATCCACAGGCAGCAGAGGCACTGAAAAACCGGGAGCCCGGAGAGGACGCCGGCGATCGCCCCTCCGATCAAGGCCGGAGTGATCAGCGAAGGTTTTTGACCGTTCATTCGCATCTCCTTCCAATGTCCCATTCTAGTGATTTTCCGGAACGGGCACAAGGTTTCCCGAAGGGACGGGGGAGGGCTCCCCGGTCCCCCGAACCGCCGGCCGCGGACCGAGGCCGACGGTGATGGGAGACTTCATTTCCTTTTCGCCGAGGCCAGCAGTTCCCCGACGCCGGTCATGAAATAGAAGGGCAGGAGCGATCCCCAGATCAGCCCGGTGGCCAGGCGAAGGAGCGGGCCGGTGTTCCATAGCCCCAGGACGTTGGCGGCCGTATCGCAGATGATAAGCGCCGAGAAGACGGCCAGAGTCCTGGCCTTCGGCAGGCGCAGAGCGTCGAATCCACGGACGAACGGATAGGCCAGAATCCCCACCAGGGCCCCGAGATAAATCCCGGAACAGCGTGCGCAAACGGCCAGCGGATAACCGAACGCGAAGAAGCTCCGCTCCGGACGCTGGTGGCAGATCGGGGAAAAGCAGGCGTAGAGGAAAGGCGCGATCCCGCTTCCCCGGCTGCGGAGGTAGGGTGCGGCGACGATGGCTCCCAGCCACAGCCCTACTCCCGCCAGAGTCGCCGCGTACAGCTGCAGGATGGTCCTCCGTGGAGAAATCATGCGGACGGCTCCGGCCGGTTTATCCAATCTCTTTTTTCCAGCGCAGATAAAGCAAGGCCGGCAGCAGGCCGAAAAAACAGACGGTCAAGACGGACGCAGCCATGAAAGATGCGTAAAATCGGCGGCCCAGGACATCGAACAGGGACAGGGCGATCACGGCGAAATCGGCGCCTAGGAACAGCCGTCCGAACCTGGGCAGATCCGGCCAGCGGGCGGCGATCACGGCCACGGCCGGAACGGCGGACAGGAACGTATAGTCCCAGCCGAGGGGGGAGACAAGGGGAATGAGGAGCAGGAGCCAGGCGAAATCGAGGACCGCGGCCCGTTCCCGGCGGACGCCCTTGGCCAGGAACGCGACGGTCAGCGCGCCCAGAAGGACGAGCAGGAGAGCGAATGCGGGCAGCGCCAACCCGGCCGGACCCAGCCATTTGCTCAAGAAACCCAAGAGCGAAATATTGTCCTGCGTCGTCAGCAGCGGCGGAGTCGAGCGGGACAATGCGGCGATCCATTCGCGGTGGACGGCGGCGTTGCCGGCGAAGCCGAAATAAGCCGCCGGAACGAGGTAGGTGGCGGCCAGAACAGCGAGCGCGGCGGCCAGCGCGGTCCACCTCTTTTTTATGAGCAGATAGGGGAGGAGAATCAGTCCATACGGTTTCATGGCCGCGGCCAGCCCGCCCAGGCATCCTGCCGCGGTCTGGCGTCCGGCCCGCAACGAGGCCTTGGCCGGGACGAAAAGACCGGCCGTGCCCAGAAAGAGGGCGGTCATGACGGCATTGATCTGGCCCAGCTCGAGCTCGCGGAAGAGATACTTGGCCAGGATGAGGCCGGGCGCCAGGCAGGGCCAAAGACGCTCGCCGCAGGGATGCCCGGCCAAGCGGGCCGACCCCGCAAGAATAAAAACGACGGCGGCGAAAACGAGACCGAACCAGACGGCCTTGGCCGCGGTCTCCGGAAGGTAGGCGAGCGGGGCATAGAGGACGGCGCAAAAGGGGGAATACTTGAATTGATAATGCTCGTCCGAGGCGCGGTAAGGCGTCTCCCCATGAAGGATCCGGTCTCCGGCGGTCAGGTTGACCCTAAAATCGCGCATCCCGATGCGCCCTTGAATCACGGCGAATTCGCCGGCGGCCAACAGAAGAAGCACGGCCGGGGCGAGCATCCATTTCGTCGAGCGCATCGTCCTTGAAAACTACCTAAGCGGACCGGTCTTGTCAACTGCGCCGTTCGAAGAGGTTGATCGCCTCGCCTCCCGCCGGCGCCTTGGTCTTCGATGCCCCCGGGGCGAACGCGATTCGCCATTGACAGAATCCGAGGGGTCATGCCACAATGATCCTTAATCCGCGGCCGCTTTCCGCGGCCGCTGAGGAGGCATCATGGCGCACAAATCCATCACCGCGTTCGTTCTCTGCGTGGCCGTTCTTGTTTCGGGAACATTTCTCTACGCCGGGCAGGCGCAGGAGGACCCCGGGCAGAAGGCCCTGACCCAATTCAGCCCCGGCGTTCTGAACATCGTCGTCTACGACAAGGACAAGAAAGAGATCGCCAAGGGCTCGGCCGTCGTCCTGACCAAGGGGATCGCCGCAGTCAACTATCACTTGATCAGCTTGGGCCTCAGCGCCGTCGGCTTCAATTACAAAAAGAAGGAGGTCGACGTCCTGGGCGTGATCGCCGTCGACAAGGCCCTCGATCTGGCCCTGATCAAGATCGACGGCAAGGTCGAACCGCTCGTCCCCGCTTCCGCGGTCCCGCTCACCCCCGAGCAGAAGATCCTGGCCCTGGGCGCCAATGAAACCGGCGACATCATCGTTTCCGGCGGCGCCCTGCGCAGCCTGCTCGACCTGGGCAACGGGATCAAGGTCGCCGAGTCGTCCGTGGCCGTGCCCGATCCGTTCAGCGGCGCCGCGGTCCTGACCGAGGACGGCAAGCTCGTCGGGATGATGGTCATCGGCGAACGGCGGCTTCGTTTCGTCGTCCCCATCGCCGCGGTGGCCGCGCTCAACAAGGCCGGCAAATTGACTGCCTGGAAAGCCTGGGTCCCCGAAGATTACATGAATACGGTCGAGGGAGCCTGGCTGGCCGGGCGCATCTACAAATGGATGGACGAGGCCCTCAATGCCCAGCGGAACCTGGAAAAAGTTACCAAAATCCAGCCCAACAACCTGGAGGCCTGGGTCCTGTTGGCCGATGTGTACAACCGCCAGCGCGATTACGCCAACGCCATGACCGCGTTCAAAAAAGTCATCGAGCTCGATCCCAACAACGCCGCCGCCTATTTGGGACTGGGCGACATCCAGGTCCGCATGCAGAAACCCCAGGAGGCCGCCCAAAACCTGGAAAAAGCCCTGGCTCTCGACCCGTCCAAGAACGAGGCCAAGATGTTCCTGGGCAACGCCTACGAGGACGCCCGGGAGTGGGTCAAAGCCGCCGAGGCCTTTGAGAAATACCTGGCCACCAACCCGGCCAACGCCTGGATGACCTACCAACATCTGGGGACCTGCCGGTTTGAAGCCGGACAGTTCGACCAGGCCGCCGCGGCCTTTGCCGAGGCCTTCAAGGCCCAGCCCCAGGACCAGTCGATCGCCTACAAACTGGCCCAAGCCTACGAGCGCGGCGGGAAATTCTCCGAGGCTGAAGCGATCTATTTGAAATTGGCCGGAATGAGCCCCAAGGACGCCATCAACTACTATCGGAGCATCCTGGCGATGTACGACAAGGCCAACAATGTGGCCAAGGCCATCGAAGCGGCCCAAAAGGTCGTCGATCTCAACCCCAATGACGAGCAGTCCCACTACAACCTCGGGTTCATGTACCAGAAGATGCAGAAGTACAACGAAGCCATCTCCAACTACAGGAAAGCGCTGGGGGTCAAGCCGACCTATGATATTGCCTGGTTCCAGATCGGCTACTGTTATTACATGATGAAAAATTATCCCGAGGCGGCGGCGGCGTTCCAGAAGAACGTCGAGATCGTCCCGGACCATTTTTACGGCTACATGTACATCGGCATGAGCTACATGCAGGTCAAGCAATTCGTCAAGGCCCTCGATCCGATGAAGAAGGCCTCGGACCTGAAGCCGGAAGACGGCACGGCCATGTTCAATCTGGGCGTCATCTACCTCAATTTGAAAGACAAATACAGCGCCCTGGAAGTGGCCAAGAAGCTGCAGACGATCGACGCCAATCTGGCGGCCAAGCTGCGCAGCTATATCAAGTAAGCGGACGGATTCCTGCGCTCGCCGAAGGGCCGGGTCCCCGGCGGGGATTCGGCCCTTTTTTTATTGACAGGGGGATGACTCTGTGCTATAAAATTCATCCAGTCCCCTGTTCCTTTCGAACGCGTCTCCATGGATTCCCGTTGTGATCGGCGGATTCATATGCATGGGCAGGTGGCGGAACGGCAGACGCGCTAGGCTTAGGACCTAGTTCCTGAGAGGGAGTGCGGGTTCGACTCCCGCTCTGCCCATTGACCACTCTTCCCGATCCGAGCGGCATCGGGCGCGAGAACCCCGGCTGGGGTCCCGGCGAAAAAAGGATGATGATTCCATGACCGAAGCGATGGAACGCCTGAAAAGCGCGGTGAAAGACCTCAGTCCCAGCCGCAAGGAAATCGAGATCGAACTGCGGGCGGACGAAGCCGGCCGCGAACACGACGCCATCCTGGCCCAATATGCCCAGCGGGTCCGCCTCAAGGGCTTCCGCCCAGGCAAAGCGCCCCAGGACATGGTCCTGCAGGTCTACCACCACGACATCCATCACACCCTCATCGACACCCTCGTTCCCAAGGTCCTGGAGGAGGTCCTGGCCGCCCATCACATCCACCCGATCAGCGCCCCGGTCATCGAGGATTTATCCTTCGACTGCGGGCAGCCCCTCAAGTTCAAGGCGCTCGTCGAGATCTGGCCCGAATTCGTCCTGCCCGCCTATAAAAAAATCAAGGCCGTCAAGCGCCAGGCCGTCGTGGCCGAATCCGACGTGGACACAACCATCGAGGAACTGCGCGGGAAAGCGGCCGAATACGTGCCCGTCGAAGGCCGGGCCGTCGGGACCGGCGATTACGTGGTCATCGAGCTTCAAGGCAAAGATCTCAAGACCAAGCGTATGCGCCCGGCGGAAAAAACGGTCCTCCTGGCCGGCCACGAGGGCAACGACAAGGCCGTCAACGACCATGTCCTCGGCCTCCAGGCGGGGGAGTCCGTGGAATTCCGCCAGGCCTATCCGGCCGATTCTCCCCATAAAGCCCTGGCCGGCAAAGAGATCGACTACCGCCTCAAGGTCGTCTCGATCAAAACCCGGCAACTGCCCGAGCTCAACGATGAGTTCGCCAAAAGCCTGGGCGAATACGACAGCCTGGCCGATCTGCGGGAGAAAATCCGCGGCGAGCTTCTCAAGGCCCGAGAATCGGCGGCGCGCCGCGAGACTTCCGAGGACGTCATGCGCCAACTCGTCGGACAGGCCGATATCGATCTGCCGCCCACGGTGATCGACGAAGAGGCCGATTCCCTTCTGCGCAAGATGGCCGAGCAGCTCCCGCCCAACGGCGTCTCGCCGCAGGTCGTGGAGCAACTCCGGGCGGGCGCGCGCGAGCAGGCCGCCTCCAATCTCAAACGGACCCTGCTTCTGCGCCGCATCGCCGAAACGGAGCGCCTGGCCGTCGCCGAGGACGAGGTCGACGAGGAAATCCGGGGCTTGGCCAAATCCAACGGCCTCCCGGTCGCCCGGCTCATGGATTCCTTCAACGCCGAAGGCCGCCGCGAAAGCCTCAAGAGCACACTCCTGCTGCGCAAGGCCATTGACTTTGTGGTCGGACAGTCTATAATGGAGTAAACGATCCCTGATCGACCCCCCATGACATTCATCCCCTTCGTCGTCGAACAGGACGGACGCTCGGAACGCGCCTACGACATCTATTCGCGCCTGCTCCGCGACAACATCATCTTCATCGGGTCGGAGATCGACGAGACCCTGGCCAACGCGGTCATCGCCCAGCTTCTGTTTCTGGAAGCGGAGAACCCCGAGAAGGAGATCTCGCTCTATATCCATTCTCCCGGGGGCAGCATCACCGCGGGCTTGGCGATCTACGACACGATGCAGTACGTGACCAATGAGATTGCCACGATCTGCGTGGGGCAGGCGGCCAGCATGGCCGCCGTCCTGCTGGCGGCGGGGACGCCGGGCAAGCGGATCAGCCTGCCCAACGCTCGCGTTTTGCTGCACCAGCCGTTCGGCGGGACGCAGGGCCAGGCCTCCGACATCGCCATCCAGGCCAAGGAGATCCTCCGCTTGAGGGAAACGATCTACCACATCCTGGTCAAGCATACGCGGCAGCCGAAGACGAAGATCCAGGCCGACATCGAGCGCGATTTCATCATGACCGCAGTCCAGGCCAAGGACTACGGGCTCGTCGACCAGATCTACACGACGCGGGTTCCGGCCAAGAAGTAGGGCGGGGGAACGCGAGACGGCCCAGCGGCGGCGGACGAAAGCAGAAAGGCCATGGACGACAACCGAAGACAACGACCCGACGGCGGGCTGAAATGCAGTTTCTGCGGGCGCAACCAGGCCCAGGCCAAGAAGCTCATTGCCGGACCGGGCGGGATTTTCATCTGCGACGGCTGCATCGACGTGGCCCATTCGATCCTGGAATCGGACAAGACCAAGGAACCCGAGCCGGCCCCCGGGCCCGCCGAATTTCCCACGCCCCTCCAGATCAAGACCGCCTTGGACGAATACATCATCGGCCAGGACAAGGCCAAGAAAAAGATCGCCGTGGCCGTCTACAACCATTACAAACGGATCAGCCTGCCGCGCGGCACGGCCGCCGACGTGGAAATCGCCAAGAGCAACATCCTGCTCATCGGCCCGACGGGGACGGGCAAGACGCTGATGGCCCAGATCCTGGCCAAGATCCTGGCCGTGCCCTTTGCCATCGCCGATGCCACGACCCTGACCGAGGCGGGCTACGTGGGGGAGGACGTCGAGAACGTCATCCTCAAGCTCTATCAGGCGGCGAAAAGCAACATCGCCCTGGCCCAGAAGGGCATCATCTATATCGACGAGATCGACAAGATCAGCCGCAAGAGCGACAGCCCCTCCATCACCAGGGATGTCTCGGGCGAAGGCGTTCAGCAGGCCCTGCTCAAGATCATCGAAGGCACGGCGGCCAACATCCCCCCCCAGGGCGGCCGCAAGCATCCTTATCAGGAATTCATCCCCGTCGACACCACTGATATCCTGTTTATCTGCGGCGGCGCCTTCGTCGGGCTTGATAGGATCATTGCCCAGCGGCTGGGCCGCTCCCTGGTCGGATTCAAGGCCGAAACCAAGTTCAACGCCGCGGAGGCCACGTCCGCCCTGCTCGACGAACTGATCCCCCAGGATCTCATCAAGTACGGCCTGATCCCCGAGCTCGTCGGGCGCATCCCGGTCGTGGCCACCTTCAGCGATCTGGACATCGGGGCCCTGGTGGCGGTCCTGACCCAGCCCAAGAACGCCATCATCAAGCAGTACCAGAAGCTCTTCGCCATGGAAGGCGTCGAGCTCGAATTCAGCGACGACGCCCTCCAGGCCATCGCCCGCAAGTCCGTCCAGCGCCGCCTCGGCGCGCGCGGGCTGCGGACGATCATCGAGGATCTCATGCTCGATCTCATGTTCGATCTGCCGTCCTCGAGGAAACCGGCCCGGATCAAAATCACCAAACACATGGTCGAGGACGGCGGGGCGGCGGCCGACCGCGTCAAGCCCGCCGTCGGAGAATGACATGGACCCCCACGGAGATTCCCCCGACACCCTCAGGACGCTGCCGCTCATCCCGCTGCGCGACCTGCTCGTCTTTCCGGCAACGCTCGTTCCTTTCATCATCGGACGGGCCTCGTCCATCCAGGCCCTGGACAAATCGGCCGAAACGGACCGCCTGATCGTCCTGGCCGCCCAGATGGATCCGACCCTGGACAACCCCGAGCCCAAGGACATCTACTCTATGGGCGTGACGGCCAAGGTCATCCGGACGGTCCCGGTCGACGAGAAAAACGTCCGCGTCATCGTCGAAGGCAAGCGCCGGGTGCGGATCCTGGAATACGCCGCCACGGTCCCGTTCTATCAGGTCCTGGTCAAGGACGTCCGGGTCTACGAGGACACCGGCAAAGAGGGCCCCGAGGAGCTGAAGAAAGTCCTGCTGCTGTTCGAGGAGTATCTCAAGCTCAGCCAGAACACCAATTTCCAGACCATCATCCCGGCCCTGCGCGACCATACCCCGGACCGCATCGCCGACATCATCTCCTCCCATCTCTACTTGCCCCTGGACGAGAAGCAGAACCTGCTGGAGACGATCAACAGCCTGGAGCGCCTGCGCCGCTTGAGTTTTCTCCTCGAGTCCGAGGTCGTCCGCCTGCAGAACAGCGTCCGCAAGGACGGGCGATCTCCGGCCGGGGCCAAGCGCAAGGCGCCCTTCGGTCCGGGCGTGTTCACGCCGGGCGGTCAGGCCGCCCAGAAGAAGGACGAACAGGCCTCGGAGATCGAGGAACTGAGGAAGAAAGTCGCCGCGGCCAAGATGCCGCCCGACGCCGAAGACAAGGCCAAGAAGGAGATCGAACGGCTGGAGAGCATGCCGCCGATGTCGGCCGAGGCCACCGTCTGCCGCAACTATCTGGATTGGCTGATCGCCCTGCCCTGGGTCAAGAAGTCCCGTGAGAAGCGCGATCTGAAGGAAGCCGAACGGATCCTGAACGAGGACCACTACGGTCTGGATAAGGTCAAGGAGCGCATCCTCGAGTTCCTCTCCATCCGCCAGCTGGTCAAAACCCCCAAGGGCGTCATCCTCGGGCTGGTCGGCCCCCCGGGCGTGGGCAAGAGTTCGCTGGCCAAGTCCATCGCCCGAGCCACGGGACGCAAATTCGTCCGGCTTTCGTTGGGGGGCGTCCGCGACGAGGCCGAGATTCGGGGCCACCGGCGGACCTACATCGGCGCCTATCCCGGCCGCATCATCCAGATGGTCAAGCGGGGAGGGACGAAAAACCCCGTTTTCCTGCTCGACGAAGTGGACAAGATGAGCATGGATTTCCGGGGCGATCCGGCCTCGGCGCTCATGGAAGTCCTGGATCCCGAGCAGAACGCCACCTTCCTGGACCACTATATCGACACCGATTTCGACCTCTCCCAGGTCATGTTCATCGTCACCGCCAATTCGCTCGATCCCATCGCCAGGCCGCTCATCGACCGCATGGAGATCATCCGCCTCCCGGGCTACACCGAGGACGAGAAGCTCCAGATCGCCAAGCGTTTCCTCTGGCCGAAACAGCTCAAGGCCCATGGTCTGAGCGCCCGGAACCTGGAGATCTCGGACACCGCCGTGCATAAGCTGATCGATGGTTACACCCGCGAGGCGGGCGTCCGCAACGTCGAGCGCGAGCTGACCGGGGTCTGCCGCAAGGTCGTCAAACGGGTCGTGCAGAAGGGCCGGGACCACCACGAGAAAGTCAGCGTCAAGAACCTTGAAAGCTACCTGGGCGTGCCGAAGTTCCGGCGTTCGGCCTTCGACCGCGAGGACGAGGTCGGCGTAGCCATCGGCATGGCCTGGACGGAATTCGGCGGCGAGCTCCTGACGTTCGAGGCGACCAAGGTCCACGGCAAAGGCATTTTCGTCCTGACCGGCCAGCTCGGCGAGGTCATGCAGGAATCGGCCCAGGCCGCCTTCAGCTATGTCCGCTCCAAGATCTTCGAACTCAACGTGGCCAAGGACGTGACCAAGGACTTCGACATCCACATCCATGTCCCCGAGGGAGCCATCCCCAAAGAGGGGCCGTCGGCGGGCATCACCATCGCCATCGCCATCCTGTCGCTCCTGACCGAGATCCCGGTCAGTAAAAGACTGTCCATGAGCGGCGAGATCACCCTGCGCGGCAAGGTGCTCCCGGTCGGCGGCATCAAAGAAAAGCTGTTGGCCGCCCACCGCGAGGGCATCCGTGAGGCCATCCTGCCCCTGGACAACCGGTCCGATCTCAAGGACCTGCCCAAGAACATCGCTCAAACCATGAAAATCCACCTGGTCGAGACCATGGACGAAGTCCTGAAGCTCGTCCTGACCAGGGAAATGCCCGACACATCGAAGCCCGCCAAGCCGGGCGCCGGCGAGGGGGAGGGCAAGACCAGTCCCGAGCCCCCCCTCGCACATTGACGAGGAGAATGCCATGCCCAATCAAGGACAAGGCCGTTATCGCCGCGGCCCCAAGACCAATTCTAATTCCGCAGCCAAGGATCGTCCCTCCGACCTTCCGCCCGACTATGCCGAAATGGATTTGCCCCGCGACCCGCAGGCCCCGCGCGATTGGGGGCTGATCGAGCTCGAGGAGAAGGAGACCAAGGAGATCCTCAAAATCGCCGCCCAAGTCGGCCTGGCCGAGGAGGACATCGAAGTCGACAAGGCCAACAAGCACAATCTGATTTTTAAGATTCTGGAGGCCCAAGCCAAAAAGCAGGGCCTGCTCTTTTCCGAAGGCGTCCTGGAATGTCTGGAGGACGGGTTCGGGTTTCTGCGGGCCCCCGAGTTCAGCTATCTGCCCAGCCAGGACGACATCTATGTCTCGCCTTCCCAAATCCGCAAATTCCAGCTCCGCACGGGCGATACCATCTCCGGCATCGTCCGCCCGCCGAAAAACGGGGAGAAATATTTCGCCCTGATCAGGATCGAGGCGATCAACTTCATGCTCCCGGACGTCATCATCGACCAGCGCCGCAATGTTCATTTCGAACAACTGACGCCTCTCTACCCCCACGAGAAGATCATTCTTCAGGACGGCAATCCCAAGAACCTCAACGCCCGGATCATGGAGCTTTTGACCCCCATAGGCAGAGGCCAGCGCGGCCTCATCGTCTCGCCTCCGCGCGCCGGCAAGACGACGCTCCTGAAAACAATCGCCAAGTCCATCGAGAAAAACCACCCTGAGATCTTCCTCATCGTCCTGCTCGTCGCCGAGCGGCCGGAAGAGGTCACGGATTTCCAGCGCAGCGTCAACGGCGAGGTCGTCGCCTCCACCTTCGACGAGCCGCCCGCCCGCAACGCTCAGGTCGCCAACATCGTCCTGGAAAAGGCCAAGCGGCTGGTGGAAATCAAGCGGGACGTCGTCATTCTGCTCGATTCGATCACCCGTTTGGCCCGCGCCCACAACGCCATCATCCCGCCCTCGGGCAAGGTCCTCTCGGGCGGCATCGACGCCAACGCCCTGAACCGGCCGAAAAAGTTCTTCGGCTCGGCCCGCAAGATTGAAGAGGGGGGGAGCCTGACCATTATTGCCACCGCCCTGGTCGACACCGGCAGCCGAATGGACGAGGTCATCTTCGAGGAATTCAAGGGCACCGGCAACATGGAAATCAACCTCGATCGCCGGCTGGTCGATAAGCGGACCTTCCCGGCCATCGACATCAACCGCTCGGCCACCCGCAAGGAAGAGCTGCTCATCGAGGAGACCGAGCTCAGCCGCACCTGGGTCCTGCGCAAGATCCTCAGCCAGTTGGGGGAAGTCGAGGCCATGGAATTGCTCATCGAAAAATTGGGCAAGACCAAGACCAATCAGGATTTCCTCAACGCCATGAGCAAAGGCCTGTAAAGGCTCAGCCTGGAATAAGACCTCCCGCCCTCATCCGCCGAAAGGCGGATGAGGGCTTTTCTATTTTGGAGAGGGATTCCGGGCCGGGCCAATACCGGAAAATGGCATCGCCGGCCGAGCGGGCTCGATCGATGACGCGCGATTTTTCATATTGGAACCTGTCGGAAACGCTATAAATAAAGTTGAAATATAATGAAGACAATAAGATGACGCTGTGCCGGCGGTTGACTTTCCTGCTCTGACCGACGATAATATGCGGGATTATTTTTTCAAGGAGAACAAATGAAGAAATTCTGGTTGGTCAGCCTGCTCCTCGTGCTGCTTTCAACGGCCGCCATGGCCGATCTCATGAACAACCAGGTTACCGTGGCCCACGTCGGCGGCAAGGTCCGCTGGTCGCATATCGCCCTCGGCCCGGACGGCGTAGCCCATGTCATATTCATCGAAATCCTGGATGCCGAGTACCGGAATGTCGTCAACTATGTCAAATACGACGGCACAACGGCTTCAACGCCGATCCAATTGAATGCGCACTTCGACGAGTTCTGCATGCAACCCTATATCACCGTCAGCAGCAAAGGAGTTGTCGCCGCCGTCTGGGGGCAGCCCCGCGAACAGGGAGTCTACTTGCGTGTCTTTGATCCGGCGGTAGGCGACTGGAGCGCCGTCGAGAGAGTCAGCGACTGGGGCGTAGACGAACCGTCCGTCGCGGTCGAGCCCAACGGCAACATCCATGTTCAGTTCTGGGACGGCAATTCCTTTCGGGTCTTTGCCCGTTCCAAGATTAACGGGATTTGGGAAGATGAGGTTGTCATTTCGAAAGAAGATGTTCGTTGCATGAAGGGCCAAATCGCCTTGGGAATAGACGGCACGATTTGGATTTGCTGGAGTCAGCGCGACTGCGGCAACCCCAACGCCTGCGAGTACAAGACGCATTACAGCACACGCACCGCGACGACTTCCTGGACGCCACAGACCTGGGTCAACGAAACGGGCCTCAGCCAGGAGCTTCCGTACATCGCCGTCGGGCCGAACGGCATGCCCTGGGTGGCCTGGGGAGACGTTGACGAGGCGGAACAGGGCGCCATCGTGGTGTCCAAGCTCAACGGCGCCGATAACCCCATTGAATTTCTGACCGCCCGCGGTACCCAGCATGGGCCGCGCGTCGCTTCGGACGTCTTCAGCAATTGCCATATCGCCTGCCAACAGGGCGGAGGCGATTTCGGTTTAGGGATCCTCTACCTGACCAACATGAACGGATTCTGGCAATCACAGATGATGTGGGGGGGCTACACCAAGTCCGGAGGCATCAGCGCCGACGGCTTCGGAAATGTCGCCGTGTCCTGGTCGGCCTGGTACGGCGCTGAGAGCTCGGACGTCTTCATCAATTCGCTCACGCCCATCACGCCCAAATATTTCCTCCCTCCGGTCAACCTTTCGGTCACGCTGTCCCTGTCCGGCGTGAGACGATCCCCGCGGGCCACCTACAAGCTGAGCTGGAACGCCCACCCCAACAACACCGACAATTTCCTGGCCGGCTATAAGATTTACGTCAAGGAAAACGCCGGGGGATATCAACTCCTGGCCACGGTCGGCAAAACGACCTTCAGTCAGTCGTTCGATTTCACCGACCTGTCCAAGAAACGCAAATTCGCCATCAGCACGGTCAACCTGGGCGGCGGGGAAAGCGAATTATCGGAATTTTATTGAAACGGGAACGCCGGGAATGATGTCCTGACGCCCTCTTTTCCTGATTTTTTTTGCTGCCGGAGGATGACCGCCTCGATGGCGGTCGTTGTCTTTTAGGCGCTATCCCAGCCGCCTGTTCCGGGCGGAGATTGTCCTTGAAAAGGCGGTGTTTTTTGTTATACTGATTGTTGCTTTCCGGCTTCTCCGGCCCCTGAAAAGCGGACAAAAAGGTGTTTTAACCGGTTTCGGCATGGAAGCTCCGATGACCCCCCCCGGAACAACGATGATCGAAAGCGGCGGACACGCGTCCGGAACACGATCCCCGGCCCGCTGGCTGAAAACCCATCAAACGGCGGCCCTCAGCGTTTTCGTCGCCCTGCTGAGCCTGGCCTATTATCTGTCTTATTACCGGCGGTTCCGCATCGATGTGGATGAAGGCCTGATCATCAACGGAGCCATGCGCGTCCTGTCCGGACAGATCCCGCTGCGGGATTTCCATCAATACATGGCCGGCCATTATTATCCCCTGGCCTTCTGGTTCTGGCTTTTCGGCAAAAGCATCCTGATCGAACGGCTGTTTTTCGTCCTCCTTCATACGATCAAGAATGTCCTTATGTTCCGCCTCGCCCGCCGCGTGCTGCCGTTCCCGTTCCATTGGATCCCCACCCTTCTTTTGATGGCCTTCCCGGGATTCTGGGTCAAGGGATTCATCAATTTCGTCCTCATCGTCAACGTGAGTCTGCTGTGGAATTACCTGGACCGGCCCGGCGCCCGCCGCCTTATCGCGCTGGGGGCGGCCATCGGAGCGTCGGTCTATGTCCGCGAGGACATGGCCGGCTACAGCGTCCTCGCCGCCGGACTCATCCTGGTGATCGACGGGCTGCGGCGAAAAATTTCCTTCGGGGCGATCTTCAAGAACGGGCTGATCCTGGGCGGGGCGGTCCTCGCGGCCCTCCTCCCTCTCCTCACCTTGTATATCTCATCCCACAGTGTTCCCGATCTGATTCGCGGCCTCTCCGAAACCATGCGCCTGGGGCAGGTCGAATCCGTGGATACGGTCCTGGTCAAAAACAGCTTCCCCTGGCCGCTCCGTCTGACCAAGGGATACCTGTATTTCTTGACTCCCGCGATGATCCTGGTTCTGGGGGCGGTCCTGGCCCGCCGGTTCCTGAGCCCGAATCGATCCCGGGATCTCGAGTCTCTGAAGATCCTGGCCGCCCTGCTTTTGGGCACTTTCTCCTTCTATCATATCTGGCACTGGCACAACGAATTCCGCTTTCCCCAGACCGGCGCGCTTCTCCATCTTCTCTGGAGCTATCTTCTCTTTCTCTCCTTCCGCCCGGCCCTGCCCCGAAGACTCTTCCGGACCGCGGGAAAGGGGATCGTCGGGGTCTCCGTCATCGGCGTGCTGGCCTACTTCGCCGCCCTGTGTCTATGGGGACATCCGATGTGGCAATACGACGCCGCCAGCATCGTGATCGCGGACGGTCCTCATCGGCCGATCGTCCGAACGGCCCGCGCGCAGATCCTGCCGCCGACCGACCAGGCCGTGAAGCTGTCCCGGCTTCTGGAGTATATCGGCCGAAAGTCTTCGCCCCGGGACCGGATCTTCTGTTTCGGCGAAAGCATCCTCTATTTTCTCAGCGAACGGCCGAATGCCACCGAGTTCGACAACGGCCGGATCCCGGCCTATTTTCCCGATCAACGCGTCAAATTCATCGAACAAATCCGGCTCAACCGTCCCAAGATCATCATCCTTCGCGGCTGGGAGTTCGAGTGGTGGTCGAGCAAGATGCCTGAGGCCTTCCGGGCCATCATGCCCGACTATATCCTCGACGACGAGCTGTTTGAATTCTACGTCCTCCTGCGGGTGGAGGATTCCGCCGGCGACGTTCGGCGGGGAAACGCGCTTCTCTGGGCGGGCGATGCGCGGGGCGCGGCAGACGCCTACCGGCGGGCCTTGGGGGCCGGGTCGCGCCGGCCGGTCCTCATCTGGAACCTGGATCGGCTTTTCTTCTTGAACGGGCTCTGGGAGCGCGCCGCGCCGGTCCTCGATGGTTTCGGCGTCCGCAGCAATGATACGGATTGGGAATGGCGTTGGGGATCGCCGGGCCGGCATATCTTTTCCGGAACCATGACGTTCCCCGGCCGGGCCGAAATCTCGAAGCTCGTTTCCGCCCAGCCGCTGTCCCCCCAAGGCGATCGAGTGGAGTGGAAAATCGTCAAGAATCAGATCCTCTTTTCCTCCCATAGCGCCGATTCGTGCGCCGGGCTGGAGCTTCATCTCGAAGAATCGGTGCCGGCCCGATCGATTGAAGTCCGGCTCTTCGTCGACGGTCGAGCCGTCGATGAGGTCTATCGTCAAGGCCAAGGTTGGACCAGGCTGGATACCAGGAACCGTTAGAGAAGAAACCGGCTCGGCGCGGCGTTTGGAGAGAGGGAACAGGGGGGAAACGGCGGTATTTGACATTATGCCGAAAAGTCCGTTATATTTTATATGTGAAGAAATTAAACACTCTTAACGTAAACGACCAAAGACATCGGGCCAGGAAGGGAAGAGGAATCAGGCGCAGCCGACAAATAGCGCTTTGGCTCATCGCCGGACTGATCGGGTTCGGCCTGGGCGCGGACGCCAGATCCCGCATTTCTGCGGTCAGCCAATTGGATTGCTGGTCTCCGCGAATCGCCATCGACGCGGCCGGCAATCTCCATGCCATCTATCTTTCCGCTTATTCCGAAAACAGGGGAGACGTATTCTACTGCACGCTCCCGGCAGGCGGACAGCAATGGACCGATCCCATCAACCTCAGCAACAGCGGCCGGGTCGCCAGCATGTCTAAAATGGTCTGTAGCATCGGGGTGGACCCGTCGCAGAATCTGATTGCGGCGTGGAGCGACGTGGACAGCGGCGTCCAAATGAGGGTCCGGAGCGGCTCGGCCTGGGGGGCCACGTTCCAGGTCGCTCCATTCTCCCGTCCGGACATGACCCGCCTGAGCATTGACGGGGCGGGCAACCTGTTCCTCATCTGGTACTCCGATGAGAGGGGAGAAGTCTATTCCCGGGCGCGGGTCGGGGGGAACTGGGAAGAGGTGAAGATGCTCAACCGGGCTGGGGCGCGCGCGAAATTCCCCGATATCGCCGTCAATGGCGGCGTAGTCGTTGCCGTTTTCACCCAAAAATCAGAGGATTATGACACCCAGTATTGCGCCCGGAGCTCCAGCTATAATTCCGCTTGGAGCGCGCCCGCTCCCGTCCATACGGAATTCCCTCTGGCCCATCAGCATCCGCGGGTGACCGTCGACAACAACGGCGTGGCCCACGTCGTCTATGTCCACGTTTATGCGGATGACAGCGCGAACAGCCTGGCCTATTCCTATTGGACGGGATCCTCGCCCAGCGATCCCATCAATTTAAGCGGCTGGTCGTTCATCCATTGGCCCTGCATCAATCAGAAAAACAATACGGTCTATGTTCTCTGGCAGGAAGGAAGCGCCGACGGCGGTCAGCTCTATTTCCGCATGGGCTCGAGGAATAATTGGTCCGCGACGAATTACGTGCCTGATTCCTACAATGGGATCCATATGGACCAGGCCATCGACGCCCAGGGCAATCTCGAATTCGTCTGGAGCGCCGACGGGGCCATTTATTACGGGGGGACGGCCCCCGGAGGGGGGGGCGGTGGGGGAGGGGGCGGCGGTGAACCTCCGCCCGTGGTCAATCAGCCCCCGACGGCCAATTTCACGTTTTCGCCTAGCGGAGGATTCGCCCCGATCAATATCCAGTTTGACGCCGCGGGATCGTACGATCCGGATGGCACGATCGTCCAATGGAATTGGCTGTTTGGGGACGGCGGCCAGGAAACGGGAAGAAACGTTTATCATGTCTTCCAGAGTCAGGGCGTTTACTCCATCAAGCTGACGGTTATTGATAACGAGGGCCTCACCGATAGTCAAATCAAAACGATCGAAATCCTCGGCATTTACCCGCCCTTGAACGTCCGGTGGCAGACTTATGTCGACGAGAGCATGTTCATGACCCGTTACGTGACGACGGTCACTTGGGACAGAAACCCGGCCAACGATGCGTACACGATCGTCCGATACCGGATTTACCGGAAAAGCGCGGAAGGGACCGATAGCTGGCAAGCCATCGGTCAAACGAGTGCCGATACTTTCAAGTTCCTCGATACAAACGTTAAAAAGAAAGATTTCTATAGTTATGCGGTGACCGCCATTGACGATCAGGGGCACGAGAGCCGCCTGAATAATCAGAACGCCGAGTTCACTTTGGCAGAAAAAGGGCTCCGCCATCACAAGTGACCGATCGTTTTTTATCAACGATATATCTGAAAATATCAGAATCATAATTTTTGGTATGGCTTTGTTTTTGAAATCAAGAGCTTTGTGACCGATCGATTTCATAGCCTTTGTATTCATATCATTTATATCAAAATCGAGACGACAAAAAAAATCTTAAAGCCGTTTTCGAAAAAATCACTAAATTCACTAGGCACCCTTATTTTTTCCGAATGCGAAATTATTCAATATTTTTTATCATTTTGCCGCGGTTATTTTTTAGAAAGATCTTGAACCGCATGGCCTATTGATGATTGAACGAAGGGCGAGATAATAATTAAGGCCGCTCCATGAATAAAAGTCTTTATTTTCTATAAAAATAAATAATCGAGATGCTTATTCTGAAAAGGAAATCCATCGCAGCTCGATATCAAAATATCGCGTGAAAGGTAAAACGCGGAGGTGTTTTTTCTTAATTGTAAAAAATATCGGGGATGAGATATCCACAATTTGCATACAAACATAACATATTGATTATAAATATTATAAGCGATAGATAAGTATTGAGTCGCATAAGATATATTATGTAAACTAATAAGTTGGTGTCGAAAATTCGTTCGCATATTATTATTTATATTCTGTTTGACGCGATTTTTAACGTACAAATAGCTAATGGGTGGATTTTAGTTTCGATAAAAGTTCCTCAAGGATGCGTATGATTTCCGTCCGGCTCACTGTTTCTTTTTTGAATTCGATCTTAATTTGATACGTTTTATCTTCCTTGGGGCGATAGTTAAACACGTAATGCTTGGGCCTGACTTCCTCTTTGGAATCCTTC